>JAABUQ010000113.1_pt1 | contig 160556 bp, 147 predicted proteins | sample 5560001 | NCBI WGS metagenome assembly JAABUQ01 (sample SAMN10711888, study PRJNA513371) | rock metagenome | isolation source: Antarctica rocks | place: Antarctica: Victoria Land, Finger Mt nord | collected 2015-12-18
CGGTCAGGATGTTCATGGATTGGAAATTGTTGATGTTCAGTTCAGGCGCGAAGACCGGGCTGCGGACATCCGTAATCGGAAACCCATCGATCAGATATTGAGTGCCATTATCGACTCCTCGCGGATGGATTACCCCGTTTCCCTCCTGGACCCAGCCCGGTTGACTGAGCACCTCATCCATAACGGCCCGACCCGGGAAGGAAACCGGTCGGGTGGCAAGCTCTTCAGATCCTATATAGTTCCCCGTTCCCGTTTCATGCGGGTCGAGGAGAGTCGACGAGACGTCGAGCTGTGAAGCCACAGTTCCAAGGGCAAGCTCCACTCGTTCTTCTCGCGGAATCTGCGAATTCACCTCAATCATTCGAGACAAGGGCGAGAAACCAGCGTGTTCCACCCTCAAAGCGTAGGCCCCAAACGGTAAATTGCGGAAGGCCTGCCTCCCCTGACTATCCGTTTCCAGAGCTAGGCGAGTGTGAGAGGCCTGGCTGATCAACTCAATGGCCGCTCCCGTAATCTCGAGACCCGCTGGATCTACAGCGGAGAATCGCAACTCCCCTTGGGCAATTTGGGCAGAGGAGGATCGAACCATAATGGTCACCAGCAGCATTAGCAGGATGGGGCGCATAGGCATCGCGAATCGGATACGGCTGAACTCACTTATTTTAGAAATCGAAAATTACGAGGCGATGAAGAAATGACCTGCGGCGCGCGGATCCGCACGCTTGCTGAGCCATCGACTTCTGCGGATCGCCTTCATCTCGCTGACTGCGCTTCGCGAGAACCAGCAAAATAGCTTAGCGGCGGGAGATGTCGCTGTGAGCGTCCGGCTACGGATCCGTGGATTGCGCAGCGAACAGGATGGCTCGCGGCCATCATTCAATCCGCGGGCGTCGACCCAGTTTTCGAGGTCGGGAACCCGAACCGTTTCTTCCCGCCGTCCGGGGGCGCTTCGATCAAGTGCTGAATAGTCTCGAAGACATACTGTACCCGGCCGTCTTGCTCCGCTTGCCGCCATTCCAGTTGATCCAGCCGGTGAGCCAATTCCTCATGAGTGGCCAGCAGTTGACGAAGCTTGACAAATGTCCGCATGATCACGATATTGACCTCGACGGCACGCTTGCTTGTTAAAACTCCGCTCAGCATTGCAATGCCCTGCTCCGTGAAGACGTAAGGCCGATACCGCCGGCCGCCTCTCCCTTTGTTTGAGGTACCAATTTGGAACCTCAAAGCTTCCTCGGCTTCTCCCGCCGTCAGTTGAAACATGAAGTCTTCCGGGAATCGATCCTCGTTCCGCTTCACGGCCCGGTTGAGAGCCTTAGTCTCCACCTGGTAGAGCATTGCGAGATCGGAATCCAGCAAAACCTTGTGACCCCGGACGAGCAAGATGCGGCTTTCGATGAGAGGGACCGGCGCGGATTCAGGGCTAGACATCGCTTCTGGCTAAAAACAGTGTACGGCTGTCACAAGTAAGGAACTTAATATTCCCCGCATTGCAACATAAATATGTTTCCTGAACGCGCAGCACCCTAGACTTTGCGAACTGACCAACACGGAGTAGGATACGAAACGACCTGAACCATCTGCGTGAAGCGCAGCACAATGTGGTGCGCTGCCGATCAATTTGGAAAGTCATCGGAAAAGAGATCGGGTGTGAATTGCGCAAACGCCATCATGCCTCCTTAGCAGCGAGAGCCACGGCGGGCTCGATCAACATGTAATTGCCATCCGAGCTGATCTTGGCTGGGCAAGTCGGCCAAAGCACTAGCACCAGATCTAACCACCGGTCCAGCCGCTCTCGAAACTTACGGGGACGCGCGTATTCGGCGCTGCCCAATTGACTCGCGAGGCCGAAGTCACCAAAGATGGCAACACGCTCTTTTCCCTTAGCGGTAAAGCAGCGGTAGGAGAGCCACATAAACAAGTCCAGCGCAGCCGGAGAACAGGACAGTGCCTTCGCCGCCTCGAGATCCGCTGGTATGGGGTGGTCAAGGATTTCGCGGTAGAACTCATCACTGAGGACGACCTCGTTCTCGAAGCTGCCAGGCAGCGTCTCTTGTTCGAGATCTCGCGAGTACCAGATCCGTGCCTCGCGCATGAAATTGAATCGGCCATGATGCATGATGATGGCCTTCTCGCGTTGTGTATCAGTGCCGAAAAAGATCGTGGCGCCAAAGACGCGCTGAAATGCAGCAATGAGACGCCGGTACTGCGATCCGCCCTGTTGTATGCCAAACAAATCGAGCATTTCAGCAGCGCTCCGGAATATAATCCTTTGACTCTGTTGCCGAATCGCTAGGGTGGCAAGAAAGATTGGAACCAGGCGGTCTTGCCCCCAGGGAACTCCATAATGGGGATGGCCGGTGACCTGAAGCAGGAATTGTCCGTTTCGGCGTTCATGCAACAGCGCACCTTTTGGGGGCCTCTTCACAGGCAGCCCGCACAGCACAAACGGTCGAGATGCGAAGCCGATTTGCTGGTTCGCGTTCTCACGCCGGGTCCGAACCAACTCGATCCTTTCAATGCGTCGTCGCTTTTGCCTGGAAACGGAAAACCCTAAATTCGATTCCTGAAGAACCGAGCGAGCGCTTTGGAAGTCTGATTGAGTAGTACGATTTTCTTTATCAAATATGCACTGAGACAAAAGATCACCTAAAGGCTGGCACGGCAGCCGGTTTAGGCAGTCTGGAAGGAGGGAACGGGAAGAGCAATCGTTGTACTCCGATTACTCCGTTAGTACGCGAAATCGGAAGCAAGCGTGAAACTCCTTGAAAAATGATGGCCGGATTACAACGCCTTAGACGCCTTTGTCCTTTGTTTTCAATTGAGGTACAATCTTCCAAGCTGTTGGTTGCGAGTTCGATTCTCGTCTCCCGCTCCATGTCTTTAACAACGAAAGATCACGACCTTCACGCTTCTATATCAATTACTCCGTTGGTTGGACTTTACTGGCAAATGGCGATCGCGTGCGCATGAGCACCGTAGGCTGGCAAAAGCTTCTCGCCGCCAGCCGTCGCCAGTAGTCTCCGAAATGTGCCTGCTCTGGCTGCATAAGAGCCCGGTACGGCTGCGACAAAGATGAGCCGGCGTCTTGACTGTGAGTTACTCGGCGACCTTGATCACGACCTTCCCGAACGCCCCGCGACCAAGATGTTCATATGCATTTCTTGCTTCGGTGAAGGTGTACACGCGATCAATGACAGGTTTGATCCGATGTTTCTCCAGGAAGGCATTCATCCTCTCGAAGGATCGCGTATGGCCTACCGCAATGCCGCGGATGGAGGTCTGCCGTAAAAGCAACGGCACCAAGTTTATCTTTGCGGTCTGGCCACCCAGAAAGCCGATCTGCGAAATGTGGCCTGCTACCCTCGTCGCTGCAATCGACTGATTCAATCCGTCGCCGCCTACAACCTCCAGAAGTTGATCGACTCCTTTCCCGTCCGTCAGCTCCAGCACCTTCTTTTCCCAAGCCGGGTGCTTGCTGTAATTGATCCCTTCCCAAGCTCCAAGCGCCTTCACCTTTTCAAGGTTCTCGTCACGGCTGGATGTCGCGATCACCTTTGCTCCAAAGGCTGAAGCGATCTGAGCGCCGAAGATCGATACTCCTCCTGTGCCTTGCACCAGGACAGTCTGTCCGGGCTTCAGGTTGCCATAATCCATCAGGGCGTACCAAGCGGTAAGCGCGGCGATCGGCAAGGTGGAGGCCTCTTCATTTGATAGCGCCGCCGGGGCCTTCACCGCGCTTTCCGCGTTGAGGATCATGTACTCGGCCAGACCACCTGGCAGGGGAGCGCCATAGCAGAAGTCGGGCTCGTTCGGCTTTGGATCACCGTCCACCCACCTGGAGAAGAGAACTGAGTTCACGCGATCACCCTCCTTGAAACGCGTTACGCCCGCTTCCAGCGCCACTACAGTTCCAACCGCGTCCGACACCGGGATCAGAGGCTTTGGAATCGTTTCCGGTTGGTAGTTCCTGTCTACGATTGCCTTGTCTCTGAAATTTAAAGAAACAGCCAATACCTTGACCAAAATCTCGTTTTCCCCAGGTGAGGGGGTAGGAACCTCCTCAAGTTGTAAATGGTCCAGTCCAAAGTCTTTGAGCAGCCAAGCCTTCATTCCTATCTCCTTTGTTCGAATATGTTCGAATAATGGTATGATGGTCCGCGTGAGCCGGAGGACTGAGAAATTCACTCGTTTTTTCTCAGGTTGAAGTTGCACTATAGGAGGGCGCCATCAAAGGCTCAACTCAAAATGAACCGAAGACTACCGACCTCACCCTCACGGCGATCCTTTATGCCCTGAGCGATGAGACGCGTCTAAAGATCGTGGAAAGCCTTGCCGGCAAGGATGAGATCGCCTGCGGCTACTTCGACATTCACATGCCGAAGTCCAGCCTTTCGCATCACTTCCGAGTTCTTCGAACGTCTGGAGTAATTACGACCAGGCGGGAGGGAACTGCTCTTCTGAATCGCCTGCGAATAGCGGATATCAACTCCAAGTTTCCTGGACTGCTCAAATCTGTTCTCAATGCGAGAAAGAGGAATCTGACGGCGTAGGAGCAGCCGCATCGGAGACAGACAAAGCGGCGGGCTGACTACCGCAGTCTTACTCGGCCCGCAACGCTTGTAACGGCGAAATCAAACTGGCTCGGAACGCCGGAATCAAGGATGCGGCCAAGGCAGATAACGCGAGCGTCACGACGGCTATTAGCGTCACCACGGGATTGTATGGACTCGTGCCGTAAAGCTGATGGCCCAGAAATCGTCCTGCGGCGAAGGTCAGTGGTAAGCCCACTAAGAGTCCAAAGAGAATCAGCGCGAATGCGCCTCGTAGCACCAGCGCCACAACGTGGCCGCGATTCGCGCCCAGCGCCATGCGCACGCCAATCTCGTTGGTGCGGCGTCCGGCGTTGTAGGCAGTCACTCCATACAGCCCGATCGAAGCCAGGACGAGCGAAAGGACTCCGAAGAACGAAGTGAGGCGGGCCATCAGCCGCTGCTGCCTGAACTGGCCGGCCACTTGCTCGCTCACCGTGCGAAGCGAAATCACCGGCAGATTTGGATCCACCAAAGCCATGGCTTGGCGCACCTTCGCAATGGATATACTGGCTCCCGGCCTGGTCACAATCACAATGTCATGCAGGAAATGCGAGCCTGGAGAGACCTCCGTCAATCCGGTCTTCGCGAAAACGTCATGCTGCGCTTCAGGCAGAAAATAGAACGGACCAGTCGGCTTGTCAAGGCTATAAGTCAAGTTGCGGATGTCTTTGGCGATGCCCACAATTTCGTATTCGCGGGAGGCTTCCATTCCGAAACGTCCGAAATGTTTTCCTATGGAGTCTTCATTCTTGAAAAACTTCCGTGCAAACGCCTCGTTGATGACTGCGACATGCTGCGAAGTCGCCGTATCCTGCTCGGAGATGCCGCGTCCTCTAAGGATTGGATTGCCGATGACGTCAAAATAGCCCGGCGTGACTCGATCCCAGGAAGCAGAATTGTCGTCTCTGGGTCCGGGAGCCGGATGTCCATCCACCCAGGCGAGACCGCCCCATTGGTTGCCGTTTTGCGGTGAGTATGTGCTGAGAGTCACTCCCGATACACCAGGAATGCTCGCTAGCGAATCATGGATGCGCCGGTAAAGCGGCGTGAGCTGCTCTGGCCGGTAGCCGGCAAGCCTCGGCTCAATGTTCGCTACTAGGCGCCGATCCTGATCAAGTCCGAGATCTTGATTCTCGAGTCTGTGCAGCGCGGTTGTGAGCAGTCCTGACGCTGACAGCAAAATAAGCGAGAGCGCCGCCTGAAACACCACAAGTGTCTTCCGCGGCAGCGAGCCCGTGCGGGCCGTGGAGCGGCTGGCGCCCCGAAGGGCTTCAATTGGATCTACCTGTGTGGCCATCCATGCGGGAGCGATGCCGAAAGTAATTCCCGTTATCAAAGAAACGCCGAAGGCAAAGAGCAGCACCGGGACCGAAGGCGAGGCACTGATGGGTACGCCGCTGCCGCCGACTGCGGGGAATGCAAAATGCAAAATAAGGCGCGTGCCTGCAAATGCGATGGCCAGACCCGCCGCGCCTCCCAACAGCGAGAGCAAAATGCTTTCGGTGAGGGCCTGCCTTACCAGCCGCGACGGTTGCGCCCCCAGAGCCATGCTCAGCGATGTCTGCTGCCGCCGCTCCATGCCGCGAACCAGCATGAGATTGGCCACGTTAGCGCAGACGATCAGCAGCACAAATGCCGTAACCATCATCAGGATTTGAAGCCAGTGCTCGTATTCCTCGCGCATGCTCGTGATACCCGCGCCTCCAGGGCTCAAAAATAGGGTCTGTTCCGGAAATTTCGCCCGATCCTTGGCGCTCATCTCACCCCAGTGCGAGCGCAGCCACTGCTTCAGCTCCACCCGCATTTCAGCCTCTAGGGATGCAGGCGTCGCGCCTGGCTGGATGCGGCCGATCAACTCTAACCAGTGCGTGTCGTACTTATTCAGGTCGGCATCCGCTTCCACGAACGGTTCAGTGGTCAACGGCAGAAAGAAATCGGGCGGATTGTTGCGCAGAGTGTCGCCAAAGAAACGCGGCGGAGTGATCCCCACCACGGTAAATGGCTTGTCATCTATATCGAACACGCTACCGATGACAGATGGATCCGATCCATACCTTTGCTGCCATAAGCGATAGCTCATCACTGCGACAGGCGGAGTGCCGGGTTTATCATCGCTAGAGGTAAGCGCGCGTCCGGCATACGCTCTGATGCCGAACATGCTGAAGTAATTGCTGGAGACGAACTCGCCTCCATAGCTTTCCGCTGCCTCCGAGCTACCTGAGCGCCGGACGCCAAACAGTGGCTCGTATGCCGGGAAGGCGGCTAGTTCCGAAAAGCCTTTGGTATGGTCCCTGAGGTACTTGTACAAATCGTAGGAGACAAGGGAGAATTCTTTCTCTTGACTGTACCCACCTTGGTAGCAACAACGTGATTCTTTCCCGAGGCGGTACAGTTGGTCGGGATTCGCTACAGCTAGCGACTTCAATAGAACCGCGTGTACCAAAGTAAAAATCGAAGTGGTCGCGCCAATACCAAGCGCCAGTGTCAGAACAGTTGCAATGGTGAACGCCGGAGCCTTCCGCAAGCGACGCAGCGCGTGACGCGTATCCTGCATCAGCGTTTCGAGGAACGGCAACCCTCTCTGATCCCGATACCCTTCCTTTATCGCCTCCACCGCGCCGAACTTCAATACCGCTTGGCGGCGTGCCTCGACGGGTGATAAACCGGCGCGAACATTTTCCGCGGTTTCAAAAGCGAGATGGTCTTCAATTTCCGCGCTCAATCGATCTTCATCTTGCTGCGTTTTCGTCCAAGAGCCCAGCCGCTTGACGAATCGCCTTAGACTTTTCATTTAAGATCCTCCGCCTTCGCAGCAAAGAATCGCCCGATGATGGCCGCCGTCTGCTCCCAATCTCGCGTCTCGGCCTGCAGCTGTTTGCGTCCCTCGCGTGTCAGCCTGTAAAACCGCGCCCTCCGGTTGTTCTCGGAGGCGCCCCATTCCGAAGCGACCGAGCCCTCCTGCTCCAGCTTCAACAGCACGGGATAAAGAGTGCCTTGATTCAGCGTGAGCAGGTCGCCGCTGATCTGCTCGATACGGCGCGCGATCCCGTAGCCATGCAGAGGTCCCAGCACGTCCAGAGTCTTCAGCACCATTAGCGCCAGCGTGCCTTGCCGGACATCCGTTTTCTCTTTCATACGGGCTTATTGGGTTACCCATATGAAGCATGCCATACTTCTTATGGGAAAGCAACAGGACCTCTTATCGCCAGCTGCACCCTTGAATCACAACCCGCGCCTCCGGATCACGCCATTTCTCACCACAACAGCTTCAATCCAAACTGAATCTGGCGAGAAGTGGTCGACGTGCTTGTAATCACGCCGGCGGTGGGAGAAACTCCCGTGGGTGTAAACACGATTGCATTCGGTGTACCGAAGTTGGCTCTGTTTAGCACGTTGAATAGTTCAGCCCGGAACTGTAAATTCGTTCGTTCGCTCACGTGCGTGTCCTTCAGGAAGGAAACGTCCCAGGTTGCCAGACCCGGTCCGATCAGCGTATCTCTGCCCAGGTTTCCATAGAATCCGCTGGAGGCAGCGGGGGCCAGAAACGCCGCTGGATTAAACCATTGTGCCGGAGTTCCTAGAATCACCGGGCCGGTGAAGGCCGCATTTACAAACGGACGCACCGGATTGCGGGTGTCGCCGTTGTTCGACGGGTTATAGCTGAGCTGCGGCGTGAAGGGAAAACCGCCCTGTACGGTGACGATCGAATTCACGCTCCATCCACTTACTAACGTATTCGTAAGGCCTGTGGTGTTTTGGCCGAAGCGGGCTCCCCGGCCGAACGGCAGAGCGTATATCGCGTTGACGACAGCAACATTCGTGACGTTGAAATTGGCGAGCCCGCGATCCGCCCTCAGGTTGAAGGGATTCGCCGCGAGAGCAGGCTCTCCTCCAGATGTGGTCGCGTTTAACGAGTCGCCATCGTCAATCGTCTTCGACCAGGTGTACGCGCCGCGGAACGCCAATCCACCGCTGAACCGGTGGTTGACATCTACTTGCAGCGCCTGGTAAGAACTATCGCCTTCGGAGAAGTAACTCCACGTGTTCGCGAGCGTAGGGTTGGCACGGGCCGCGGTGGGCACATAGTAAGTTCCCGCCGCAACGGGAGTATTCGCTAGCCCCGCAGGAAAGGCGCTCGAGTAAGTAGCCGGGCAGGGTGACGCAGGGCAAACCACGGGAAATGGTTCGTTTGCGTCTATACCGATGAGTTCGTGATATCCGTGCGAGCCCACGTAACCTACTGTGAGCGCGGTGTTCGCACTGAGCTCCTGTTCTACACGAAAAGACCACGATAGAAGAGTCGGTGTCTGTAGGTCCGGCTGTACGCCGCCGGGCACCAGCCTGGCCGTTGCTGACACCGCGGCGGTGGGAACAATCGGAAGTTGCGACACGCGAGCATTCGGCAAACTATATGTAGGATTGAATGGAGCATTTTGATCTGTCCGGTAACCCAGCGCATCTTGTAGATCGTTGTACATGCCAAAACCCGCGCGGACGACCGTCTTCTTCGTGTTGCTGAATGGACTCCAGGCCAACCCAAATCGGGGCTCCGGCAAAAACTTCGCGTTGTTTACCGTGAATGTGGAATTTTCAACCTGCGGCTGACTTGAGATGACGCCGTTCGGATAGGTATAGTTCGACGCCCGCCCATGAGCTTCGTTCCACCCGCTGCTCGACTCCGCGCGAAACCCCAGCGAAAGAGTTAGCCTGTGACCTACCCGAATTACGTCATCGGCATACCAGGCGCCGAACCAGGAGCGCCAATTCATCTCCGTGGGTGCTGGATCGTACAGCAGAGAGCCCGCCGTCCCCTGCAACAGAGTCTGGATACTCGTGAAGGTTGCCTGTCCGTATTGGCTGAGCGCTAGCTTCTCGTTGGATTGCAGCCGCTGCAGCCACGCTCCAAAGGTGAACTGGTGGCGTCCCCGTGTCAGTGAGATCCGGTCTTCATAAGTAAATAGGTTGCGGGCGACGGGCAGATTGCTGCCGTTATTGCTCCCAGCCAGGCCGAGTTGCGCGGTCGGATTCGAAGCGGCACTCCCGCCCACTACGATTGCTCCTACCTGCTTGCCTGCCAAAAAACCGGGTAGAGAAGCTGCCGGTGTCCCCGGAGTCGGTTCGCCCGTGAAGAAATAGCTTGCTCGCGAATAGCCAACCGTGGCTTGATTGACCAACGTGGGTGAGAAGATATGAGTCTCCGCCAAGCTGACTACCTGCTCCCGCAGGCTCTCCACATCCGTGCTGTATAGGTTCGTGCTGGTGGGTGTAAAGTCGGCGCTATCGTCGATTGTGTAGACCGCGTTCAATGTGTCTTTGCTCGATAAGACGCGATCCAATCTCGCCGTTCCAAAATCGTCGCGAATGGTTTGCAGCGGATTGTTGAAGGCCTCGGAAATACCGCCGAAGGCCGGCGCCCCGGCGCTAGCCACGGGCCACGCCGAAATCAACGGCGACACTCCCACGAAGACCAGTCCGGACGATGGACAGGAACGCGGCGCAGGCGTCACCAGCTTGCATGGCAGAAAACCGTTCCGCGCGTTGTTGTCCGGCACCAAATCGACCCCAGTCTGGTGAAGGTGTTGTGTAAGCCCCTCAAAGTTAATAAATGCGAACGTCTTGTTTTGCTGAATAGGGCCGCCCAACGAACCCCCAAACTGATTGCGCTGAAAACCGGGCGCCGATCCTCCATCGAAGAAGTTGCGTGCGTCGAGAGCGTTGTTCCTTAGAAATTCATACAGCGACCCGTGCACCTGGTTGGTTCCGGACTGCGTCACAATCAGCACCTGCGCGCCGGGCCGTTTGCCGTACTCTGCTCCGTAGGTATCGCGAAGCACGTTAAATTCACGCACCGCGTCCACTCCCAGCAGTTGCTGGCTCGTCCCGCCCGGCTGCATGTTATTTTCCGCCGCGCCGGTAAATTCAACGCCATTTAGAAGGAACAGATTCTGCTGAGGACGATTGCCCGATACCGCGAAGTTATTCCCGACCGTCGAGTTGGATACGCCAATCCCGCCCGTCTTTGCAGATGTGAAGTTAACCACTCCGGGGTTCAACGTGAGCAACTCATCGTAGCTTCGTCCGTTTAACGGAAGACTCTTAATCTGCTGCCCGCTCACCAGGCCGGAAACATCGGCGGTGCTTGTAATAACAAGGGGCACGTCGGCGCTCACTGAGATTTGCTGGCTCGCGTCCCCCACTCGCAGGCGAAAATCTACCGTGGCATCCTGCCCTACCGCCAGCTTGATACCCGCGTGGACTTCTTCGCTGAAGCCCTGCTTCGCCACGTGAACTTCATAGTTCCCCGCGTCGAGCGATGGCGCCTGATAGCGCCCCGCTGAATCCGTCACGGTAATCCGTTCGGCCCCGAGCTCCGCGCTCTTGACGCTTACCCTCGCCAACGGAATTGTGGCCCCCGTCTGGTCCGTTACGGTTCCCGACAACACGGCCGACACTTGGGCCAAAGCGGCAGATAAGGAGAGAATAGACAGCAGCAGCAAAGAAGTGGTTCTAGATCCGGACATGTCGTGTTAAAAAGACAGTGTAACGCTTTAAAGACAACACTGGATTGCTCGTGAAGAAACAGCTCACCTCCGCCATCGGAAATAATCTGGCTGCCTTCCGCCGGAAGCGGGGCCTCTCCGCCGCCGCCTTAGCCGAGATGGTTGGTGTTACCCGTCAGACTATCTACGCCATCGAGGGAGGAAGCTATGTGCCTAATACGGCTGTGGGGCTGCGCCTGGCTCGGGCACTAGCGGCCGGCGTCGAGGAGTTGTTTACTCTGCCGGAAGAAGCGCTGGAGCCGGAAACGCGCTCCGAAAAAGTCGCCCTGCTCCCTTCCTCTGAAGAGCTTCAGCCCGGACAGCCCGTTCAACTCTGTGATGTGGACGGAACCCTGATGGCTGCCTCGCCGGCCCCGGCCTCCTGGTATCTTCCGCCCAGCGATGCCGTCGTGAGTGGACGCGCCTCCGCTCGTGGCAAAGCCAGGATTCAAGTCCACGAGCCCGCAACCGATTTTCGAAATCGCCTTCTGCTGGCCGGTTGCGATCCTGCCATGGCTGTTCTCGCCCGTTACTTACAGCCTGCCGGCGTCCAGCTTGTTCTTCATCATCAAAATAGCTCGCAGTCTTTGTCCCTGCTGAAACAAGGCTGTGTACACATTGCGGGTACCCATCTTCTAGATCGAACCACCGGTGAATCGAACGTCTCCACCATCACTCGAATCTTCCCGTCAGGCGCCGTTGCTGTCATCTCATTTGCGCTGTGGGAGGAAGGACTGATCACGGCACATGCGAATCCAAAACAAATCAAGGGAGTGGAAGACCTTGCCCGGCGGGACGTAACATTTCTAAACAGGGAATTGGGAGCGGGCAGCCGCAACCTGTTGGACAGTCACTTGAAAAAGTTGAAGATTGATCCGAAGCGTGTCCGTGGTTATGATCGCACTGCCCCGGGACACTTAGCCGCGGCATGGGGAGTAAAGACCGGAACTGCGGACTGCTGCGTCGCCACCCGGGCCGCCGCCCAGGCGTTCGGCCTCGACTTTATGCCCCTTGAGAGTTCGCGTTACGACTTGGTGGTGCGTAAACAGCACTTGAAGCTGCCTGCAATGCAGGCGATGTTCGACATCATGGCCCGCTTAAACTTCCGCCTGAAACTGAAGAGCGCGGGCGGCTACGACACGACGGTCACCGGCCAGCGAATACTCTAATATCCGCCACCGGCACGCTCAAGCCGCTTTTGAGCGGCGCTGCTTCATTTTCTTCATCTGACGAAACATCGCGGCCATCAGAGTGTGGCGAGCTTGCAGGCCACAGACCGAGAGCGCCTTCCCACCTGCCACTTTCTTCTCCAGCTTTTCGGCGGTTTCAATACCCACCGAACTGACAACTGTCGCCAGCACGCCCGAACCCAGAAATCGCACCAAGCCGGAAGCGCTCTTCATGAGACAGTCACCGGGTGAGCGACCACCGCGTTGTACAAATATCCATGGTGATTCCACGGCACGGATTCCGGCTGCGAGCGACCCTGCTCATCGGTTGCGCGTACGCGAATTTCGTGACCTCCGGGTGTGGGGTTCCAACGAAATTGCCAGCGCACCCACGCTCCTTCAATATTCGGCGGCAGCAACTCCGCAGGCTGCCACGAACCGTTGTCGATGCTGTAGACCACATCGCGCACCTTTCCCTCACCGGCAAAAGCGCGCCCCCGAATGATTCCGGCATCCATTCCTACTTTGCCCGGCCAATCTAAGTCGAGCATGCTAGTCACCGGCATTTCAATGATCGCTGGACCCATTGCCGGAAACTGCATCGGGTAGCCGGGTCCCACCATGATGTATTCCATCGTGTTGTAGGGCGAGTAGAGCGGCTCCTCCGCCACCTGAATGCGCCCCACCCACTTGATACTGGCGGTGCCTGTCCAGCCAGAGACAAGTACGCGCACCGGAAACCCATGATCCGGCGGCAAAGTGTCACCGTTCATCTTCAACACCAGCAGCGTGTCGTCCTGCAATGCTTTTTTCAGTGGCATGGGGCGGCTCACCTCATGATCGTCAAGGCCCTCCGGCATCACATCACGCGCGCGATTCGTCAGGCCGGCGCGCTCCAGTACGTCACGCAGCCGTACTCCGGTCCACTCCGCGCATCCAATCCCGCCTGTGCGCCACTGACCGCCCTCGCCCTCTACTCCGAAATGCTCCTTATAAAAACGCCGCCCGTTTCCCGCGCACTCTATGGTGCGGGTCAGCGTTATCTGCGGCATGCTCGCGATTTCGTCGTAAGTGAGCGCGATTGAACTCCGCACACCGCTGCCGCTGACCTTCAGCCGCCAGCTTTGCACATCAATCTGTGGAGTCGGACCGTGGCTACGAAGATAGAAGCGGTCGTTCGGCGTCAGATAACCATCAAGCGATGAGAGCCGTGTCTCAAAATCAGTGCCGCTGCCGCGATCTGTAAAGAGCGATGGCGGCGTTGCCTTCACCACCTGGCTGTAAGACGACAATACTTGAGTCTTCGGCATCAGGCTCTCAATCTTTGCCACTTTGCTTGGCAGTTGCGCAATCACATCCGCGGCAACTCCAGCCGCCGCGCCCAGAACCGCACCCGCCCCAACGCCGGCCCCCATACCCGACGATGCCCGTGAGCCTCCCCGTCTCGAGGCCCATACCGCGACGGTACCTATTGACCCACCGATGACTCCGCTAATGAGCGTTCGTGCCTTCAATATCTGTCCACCTTTCTAACTGGTCCCGTAATTACGACGCTCGGGAAAACGAAAGTGATCAATGGAAAACCCCGAGTAAGCGCTCGCCTATTCTTAGGTTGATGCTCGAAAACTTTCGACTCAAAGTCTTCCGGGCCTCACAGGCGCCGCAATTTTGCGCAGCGTCTCGCTCATCGCCATCCACGCCGGGTGGACCTCCCTCTAAGTAAGCTCGCGTTTCCGCCGGCTTAGGCAAGTAACCAACGCCCCGGCGGTGTAGTCTACCGCTATACCGTTACCCACGCCCTACATCCTGATGCTTAGAATTGCAACGCTACTTGCCACGCTGATTTCTACACTGGCCCTCACCTGCGCAGCCGCCATCCCGACGCCCGAAAGCCACTTCGGCCACCCCATGGGCGTTGATCGCGTTCTCCTCGATTGGGACCAGGTCGTCTCCTACTTTTACGCTCTCCAAAAATCCAGCCCCTCCATCCACGTCGAGGAACTCGGCAAAACAGCCGAAGGCCGCCCCTTCATCGCCGCCTTCATCAGCTCTCCCGAAAACATCAAGCAACTCGCCAGGTATCTCGACATCCAGCGCCGCCTCGCCGACCCCCGCCTCACCACCCCCGCGCAGGCGGATCAGTTGATCCAACAGGCCAAGACCGTCGTCCTGATTACCTGCTCCATCCACGCCACCGAAGTCGCTTCCACCCACACCGCCGTCGAGTTCGCCTATAAGCTCCTCACCGATCAGGCGCCCAGATTCCAGACCATACGCCAAAACACCATCACCGTTCTGGTCCCCTCACAGAATCCCGACGGCGTCGACATCGTCACCCGCTGGTATCGCAAAACGCTGAACACCCCCTACGAAGGAACCGGTCCGCCTGAGCTCTGGCACAAGTACACCGGCCACGACAACAATCGCGATTGGTACATCTTTTCGCAGCCCGAAACCCGCAACACCATCCAGCTCTATAACCGCGTCCTGCCCGAGATTTGGTACGACGTCCATCAGCAAGGCGAAACCGCTTCCCGCATCTTCGTCCCACCATGGCTCGATCCCATTGAACCCAACATCGACCCCATCATCGTTCAGGAAATGAACATGATCGGTAGCTCTGTCGCGACCGATCTCACCGCCTCCGGCAAGCCCGGCGTCGCCATCCATGCTGCGTATGATTTCTGGACTCCCGCCCGCCACTATCAGGCCTTCCACGGCGGCCTCCGCATCTTGACTGAATCCGCCAGCGTCAAGCTCGCCACCCCCGTCACCCTTCGCTTCGATCAGCTCGACACTCATCCCCTCGGATACAACGCCCAGCAACGCAGTTGGAATTACATTCAGCCTTGGCAAGGTGGCGCCTGGCATCTGCGCGACATCGTCGATTACCAACTCACCGCCTTCGAATCCCTGCTCTACAACGCCTCCATCCACCGCCCTGACATGGTCCGCAACTACTACACCATCGCCCGCCATCAGGTGGCTCGCAACACTCCCTACGCCTTCGTCATCCCCGCCCAGCAGCGTGATCCCGGCGCCACTCGCCGGCTGCTCGAAACCCTCGCGTTCGGCAAAGTTGAAATCCAAAAGGCTGCTAATGGCGATCACGTTATTGGCATGCAGCAACCCTATAGCGGCTGGGCCAAAGCCTTGCTCGAACGTCAGGACTACCCGGATCTCCGTATGTATCCCGGCGGCCCGCCACAACGCCCTTACGACACCACCGCCGAAACTCTGCCTCTGTTATTCGGTGTCGACATCAAGACCGTTAATGAACCCATTGCCGGACCTCTAGTAAAAGAGAGCTTCCCCTTTGAAGCGCCGGCCCCGGTTGCCTACAGCGCCTCCGACACTGACTCTTGGAAGACCGTCGCGAAGTTATGGAAAGCCGGCAAGCCCGTTTGGCGCAATCAGCAAACCGGAGATTTCGCGGACACGGATAAAGGTGAAGGCTGGAAGAAACTGGATCAGCCTCGCGTCGCCCTCTACAAAAGTGCCAACCCCGCCATGGACGAAGGCTGGACCCGCTGGCTGCTTGAAAACTTCGGCTTCGCGTACAAGAACGTCAGCAACGCGGACCTTCAAGCGGGCGGTCTCAAGCAGAACTTCGACGTCATCATCTTCCCCGACCAGCCCCCCGCCACCATCACGCAAGGATTCAAACACGGCGCCATGCCCGATGAGTACACCGGCGGCCTGGGCGACAACGGCATCGCCAGCGTCAAGCAATTTGCCTCCACCGGTGGAACCGTTCTCTGCTTCAATCATTCGACAGCGTTTTGCACCGGCAGCCTGGGCGCCTCGGCGGCCAACGTGTTGAACAGCCGCATAGCCGCTGCCGGCGGCGACCAGCCCCGTGACAGCGATACTTCTTCCCATGGCCAGAACGACTTCTACTCCCCCGGCTCTCTCCTCAACGTAAAGCTCGATCTCTCAAGCCCCCTCACCCGCGGCCTCCCCGAAAGCATTGCCATCTGGAGCGAGCAAAGCCCCGCCTTCACCACCACCCAGCAGGCCGTCGCCACCTATCCCAGCGCCGGTATCCTGGCCTCCGGCTGGCTGCTCGGAGCAAACTTGATCGCCAACAAGGCCGCCATCGTCGATGCCAAGGTGGGAGAAGGCCACATAGTGCTATACGGCATGCGCCCCCAATACCGCGCCCAAAGCTACCAATCGTTCAAGCTCTTCTTTAATGCGCTAGTCGCCTACCGCTGACCCGGGTGTCAGAAAATGCTAGCGTAAAAAGAGGAGTTCGAGGTCATGACGCCGGATTCTCAAGTACTGCTGTCCGTAGGCATACCCACGATTGCGATTCTCGTCGGGATACTGATAAATGGGCGCCAAATCGATGCCCTCCGCTCCGAGATGAACGTGCGTTTCCAAGCTCTCGAAACTACTATGACTGCCCGTTTTGAATCCGCTCATCAAGCGCTTCTCCGAGTCGAAGGCGTTCTCGACGCTAGACTCAGACACCTGGAAGAGCACGACTAAGCGTCCGGCTTCAACTCCGCCCGGCTAAATACTTCCAGCATTTCTCTCTCCGACGGCGGTTGCAGAACGCTACGCGCGGCAAATTCTTCCGCTTGTGGATACTTCGTCTCGCGAATGCGCTCAGCCGCTTTCGTCAAATCGTACTTCGTATCCCGAAACTCAACGCCGGGCCCCAGCAACAGCCAATACGCACCCGCTTCCCCAAACGGCATTCCCACACTACCGGCATTCACAACTCGAACCTTGCCAATTGTCCGGTCAAACTGCATATGCGTATGGCCGCAAACCACCACAGCTGCCTCCACTCCTGCAAACGCCGGCAACACACCGTCTTCCGAAGTAAGCCGGGCGAAAATTTCGGTGTCGTTACGCGGTGTGGCATGGCAAAACAGCACCTCGCCCAACCCGCCTATCGAAAGACACACCGTTTCGGGCCAGCCGGCTAGCATGTGTTGGTCTCGGGGGGAAAGCTGCTCCGCCACCCACCTCAGGACCTCTTGAGCTTGTTCCGGAAGCGTACCCGATCCCGCGCCCCTCATCCGCGCCAGCACCTCACGGTCGCCGTTCCCACGGATGAACTTCACTGGAATTTCCAGCTCCAGCAAACACTTTAGGGTTTCCCGCGGCATCGGGCCCGGAAACACATCGCCTCCCACCACGATCAAATCTACTTCTGCTCCACCAACCTCTTCGAGTACAGCCTCAAGTGCGGACAAATTAGCATGAATATCGTAGAGGGCAGCCACTCGCATGGACGACCTTAACTCTACCCGAATGCGGCCGTGCACCCTAGCCAGGCAGACTCAGAACTCCCAAACCGCCTAAGCAAGAATTAATCAAAAAAGCAAGGCGATTTTATACGTTTTGATGCTACTTTCATACTGTGAACGAGAACGCCGAACAATTCGTCGTGAAAACCTGGCTTGAGGAAGCCCCTCAGCACTATTCTGTCAGCCTTCCCCACCCGGAAGACGAGGCCAAAGCTATGCAGGAAAGCGCCAAAGCTCGCACTCCCAAAACCGCGGCAGTGATCGAACCCTACGTCGGGCAGATCCCGGGCCAGCACTAATCTCTTCCCCTGCTGTTCGCAGAAGTCGGTCGGCGTTCGGCTGGCTGCATCGCGATACACTCCTAATGGGTAAATGGCGGTCACGTAACACAGCCGCTCAGTTAGTCCCGAAATGGAGAGTCAAGATGCACTCAGTGAAGAAGAGCATGGTGGTAGCCAGCCTCGTTTGCGCTCTCGGTTGCCTCTCGCCAAGCCCCGCTCAGGAGTCCAAAGTAAGCGCCGACCCTTGGTGGAAGCACGCAGTCATTTACGAGATTTATCCCCGCAGCTTCCAGGATTCAAACGGTGATGGCCTCGGCGATCTCAACGGCATAACCCAACGCCTCGACTATCTTAAGGAACTCGGAGTCGACGCCATCTGGATCGCTCCCCTCTATCCCTCCCCGCAAGTCGATTTCGGCTACGACATCTCCGATTATGAGAACGTAGACCCGCAATACGGCACCCTTGCCGATTTCGACCGCCTTAGCGCTGAAGCCAAGAAGCGCCATATCCGCATCGTGATGGATGCCGTCATGAACCACACCTCCGACAAGCATCCCTGGTTCATCGAATCGGCCAGCTCCAAGACCAACCCCAAGCGCGACTGGTACGTCTGGCGCGACGGCAAAGCCCCCGGTCAGCCGCCCAATAACTGGCTCAGCATCTTCGGCCACTCCGCTTGGCAGTTCGACCCCAAAACCAACCAGTACTACTATCACGACTTCTACGTCCAGCAGCCTGACCTCAACTGGCGCAATCCGCAGGTTGAAACCGCCATGCTGAGCATGCTGCGTTTTTGGCTCGACCGCGGTGTCGCCGGCTTCCGTCTGGATGCTGTTCCCACGCTGTTTGAAGACCCATCACTTGAGGATGAAGAGCTGCTTTCCGGCACCAACAAGTTTGGAGATCACAATCAGTCAAACAAGCTGCAGGAGAACTTGCCCGAAGTGCATGGCGTCATTCAGCGCATGAGATCCATGATCAACACCTATCCTGGCGACCGCGTGTTGATCGGCGAAACTTACCTCCCCAACGTGCAGGAATTGAACAAATGGTACGGCGGCGAGCAGCGCAACGAACTGCAGTTGCCCATGGACATGCAGGTGGGCTTCGAGCCTAAGCTCGACGTGAACGAATTCCGCCGGCGCATCAACGACGCCGAAACCAAAATCAGCGGCAACCAGCCGCTTTTTGTCTTCGACAACCACGACAACCCGCGCACCGCCTACCGCTACGGCGACGGCGTGCACAACAAAGCCATCGATCAGATGCTCGCGACTATCCTGTTCACCACGCGTTCCACCGCCCTGATGTACTACGGCGATGAACTGGAGATGCCGACAACCGTGCCCGCCGCCAAGGAACAGGTGAAAGACCCCATCGGCATCACCGGCTGGCCCAACGAAAAAGGCCGCGACGGCGAGCGCACCCCCATGCAATGGAACAGTTCCACCGCCGCTGGCTTCAGCACCAACCCCAATACCTGGTTGCCCGTCGCCCCCGGCTACCAGCAGGTCAACGTCGAGTCAGAAGCGAAAGACCCCGGCTCCATGCTGAATTGGTACAAGAAGTTGATCGCTCTTCGTCGCAGCAATCCCGCCATTCACGAGGGCGACATGAAGATGCTCGAAGGCAGCAATCCGCAGATCCTAGCCTGGACCCGCACCGCGCCCAACGGCAAGGTCGTCGTGGTCGCGTGCAACTTTACCGCCCAGCCGCAAACCGTCTCGCTACCAGCGTCAGGCACAACGGCCAAAACCCTGGCATCCAGCGGCGAGGTCGAGCAGAAGAGCAGCATAGACCTGAACTCCGTCGCCCTGCCTCCCTACGGCAGCATCGTCGCGGAAGTGAAGTAACAGTTTGATTTGCGGCCTGACTCCCCGCCCGGCGCCTGGAACCGCAACGCGCGAGTTCGTTCGGTAGAGCGAGTTCGTTCGGTAGAGCGAGTTCGTTCGGTAAAAGGGCGCACGACCCGTTCGGTTGCACGATGTTCACAGCCCTCTGAATGTCCTGCACCTGGATACAAATCAAGGATTTAGCAACGTTCTCGCCGTCCGGCCATCACGTCGCCATGCGACCAAGAAGCAAGACGCAGCAGGAAGAGTAGGATTGAAAGGTTGCGCGCTATGAAAAATACTTCAGTCTTTCTGCTCCTCGGTCTTCCCGTTCTCCTCTCAGCCGGTTTGTTCGCCCAGCTGAATCGTGAGCGCGGCAACGGTCCCGACAACGTGCCGCAGACCAGCTTCTTCGCGCACCGGATCGGCACGGACCACGCCGAAGGCATCACCACCATCGACATGAACGGCGACGGCAAGCCGGACATCCTCAGCGGCGCCTTTTGGTACGAAAATCCGGGGCCACAGGGCGGCGAGTGGAAGCGCCATCAGTATCGAACGGTTGAGATCGTCGGCGAGTTTGTTTCCGATTGCGGTGAATGGGCCATCGACGTCAATCACGACGGAGCGCCGGACCTGGTCACGCTCGGGTGGCAGACCGACGGGCTCTGGTGGTATGAGAATCCGAAGAAGCCCGATGCCATCTGGCAGCGCCATTTCATCACCCACACAATTGAGACGGAAGGCGGCTGGATGGCGGATCTCAATGGCGACGGCAAGCCCGATCTGGCGCTCGCCCACTACGGCCGCTCCGGCGTCATCTGGGTCGACTTTGCAGGCCCGGAACCGAAAGTTCACCACGCCGGCGGTCACGATCAGGACGGCCACGGCATCGGGATGGCGGACATCGACGGCGATGGAAAAGTGGACCTGCTAACTCCTCACGGCTGGTTTAAAAACATCGACGCGAATAATGACAAGTGGGAATGGCACGGCGAATGGGACTTGGGCGAGACCGGCTTTCCCATCGTCGGCTACGACGTGAATGGCGACGGCAAGATGGATCTCATTTACGGCCGCGGCCATAGCTACGGCCTGTATTGGCTTCAGCAGGAAGGCGTAGCATCGGCCCGCCATTGGACCAAGCACATCATCGACGAATCGTTTTCGCAGGTGCACGTGTTAAAGCTGGTCGACATCGACGGCGATGGCCAGCCTGAGCTGCTGGCCGGCAAGCGCTACCGGGGCCACAACGGTAACGATCCTGGCTCCTACGATCCGCTCGTGCTGTATTACTTCAAGATTGACCGCACCTCCGGGAAGTTCATGCGCTATCCCATCTCCATGAACGGAACCGCCGCTGCCGGCACGCAATTCGTGGTCGAAGACCTGGATGGAGATGGCGACCTCGATATCGCGGTAGCCGGCAAGACCGGCGTGCACTTTCTGGAAAACTTGCAGATCAATAACGTACCGAAGGCCCAACGCGAGCAGGAGTTGTTGCTGGACAAGAACTGGCCGCTGCCGGGCGAAGGACAAGAGACGAAGTGGCAGCACTAAATCGGTCCGGGGTACTGGCCATCAAACATTTCAATGCTGTCGATAGAAATTTGCGTCCCGGTTGCACCCATTTGAACTGCTAGCCTTTGTCTCATCCCCACCGCGATGACCAATCAACCTATTAATACGGGCGATAACGCCTGGATGCTCACCAGTGCGGCTTTGGTCCTGATGATGACAGGCCCTGGGCTGGCGCTCTTCTACGGTGGCCTCGTTCGCCGCAAAAATGTGCTCAGCACCATGATGCACAGCTTCGTCCTTATGGCGGTCATTACAGTGTTATGGGCGCTATATGGATATAGCCTCGCCTTCGCTGAAGGGAATCGATTCGTCGGCGGCTTCAGCTATCTTTTCCTCAACGGTGTCGGTTCCGCGCCCAACGCAGATTACGGGGCCACCGTTCCCCACCAGACCTACATGATCTATCAGCTCATGTTCGCCATCATCACGCCCGCGTTAATCTCCGGCGCCTTCGCCGAGCGCATAAAGTTCAGCGCCATGCTGATGTTCTCCTGCCTCTGGGCAACCATTGTCTACTTCCCAATGGCGCACATGGTCTGGGGCAAGGGCGGTCTTTTAAATGCGTTTCTAGGCGGCAGCATCCCCTGCTTTGACTTTGCCGGCGGGACGGTGGTCCACGTCACTTCAGGCGTTAGCGCGCTGGTTTGCGCCCTCTACCTGGGCAAGCGGGTCGGCTATCCAAGAGAGCCCATGAAGCCGCATAGCCTGGTGCTGAGCCTGATTGGCGCCTGCCTGCTTTGGGTGGGGTGGTTTGGATTCAACGCAGGCAGCGCTGTGAACGCGTCCGCGCTCGCCACCAGCGCCTTTGTGGCAACTCACTTCGGTGCCGCAGCGGCCGCCCTCGGGTGGATGTTCGCCGAGTGGCTGAAGCACGGTAAAGCCAGCATGCTGGGTGCAATTTCCGGCGCGGTTGCGGGCCTGGTCGCCATCACGCCCGCCTCCGGCTTTGTGAAACCTTTCCCCGCTTTGCTCATCGGCTTTTTAGCCGGCGTCGTTTGCTTCCTCATGGTCACCACCGTGAAGAATCGCTTTGGATATGACGACACGCTGGACGCCTTCGGAGTGCATGGCGCCGGTGGTACTCTCGGCGCGCTTCTCACGGGCGTCTTCGCCACCAGCGCCGTCAATGACGGGCTAAAGGATGCGGCTGGAAAAGTATTGCCGCTCGGGTGGGTGGATGGAAATGCGCACCAGGTTCTCAATCAGGCTGTGGGAGTGGCCATTGCCTGGGCCTTGGCCATCGTCGGCACTTTCCTCATCCTGAAAGTTGTGGATATGACGATCGGCGTTCGTGCCTCGACGGACCAAGAGGTCGAAGGTCTAGACCTGAGCATGCATGGCGAAGAAGGCTATAACCTCGATGCGTAGAACTAATGTCGGATTAGGATCGGATCGACCATGAAAAAGATTGAAGCCATTATTCAACCGCACAAGCTGGACGAAGTGAAGGAAGCGCTGAAGAGCGCTGGTGTGGACGGACTCACCATCACCGAAGTCCGTGGCCACGGACGGCAAAAGGGACACAAGGAGGTCTATCGCGGGATGGAGTATGAAGTCGACCTGCTGCCCAAAGTCAAAATCGAAACCATCGTCCCAGATGCACGTTTGGAAGAGATTACAAACGCCATCTCTTCTGCCGCACGCACTGGCAAAATCGGAGACGGCAAGATTTTTGTCTACGATGTGCTCGAAGCGGTGCGCATTAGAAACGACGATCGGGGAGACATGGCGCTTTAGTCGAGATGGAAGCCGCCGCGCCCCAAAATCAGCCAGCAAACATTTCACCCCTCCAGGACTTTCTTAACGATCGGGATCCCGCCAGGTTGCTTAGCGAGCGCACCGGCTTCGCTGACCGGGCTGTCGTCGAGGCAACCGCTCAGTATCTGCAGCCGAAGCTGAACTTTCCGTTTGCCGTTGCGGCCGTGGGTGGTTACGGCCGCCGCGAGTTATTTCCCTTCTCTGACGTCGACCTTATCTTGGTGGTCGGAAGCGAATCGGTGCTCGCCAGCCTCAAGGAGCCTCTGTCCAATTTTCTTCGGGCGCTGTGGGACCTCGGCCTTCGCGTCAGCCATTCCGTCCGAACTCCGGCGGAATGCGGACATCTCCAGGAGGAAAACATAGAGCTGCACATTAGCCTGCTTGATCGCCGTTTTTTGTGCGGCGATCCGGAGCTCTTTGAGACGCTTTCACAAAACCTCAACGATGTCTACAGTCATCACGGGACCACCGTCGCTCGGCGGCTAGTCGAAATGACGAGGCAGAGGCACGACAAATTCAACAACACCGTTTATCACTTAGAGCCCAACATCAAGGAGGCGCCTGGTGGAATCCGCGATATCCACGTCCTGCGCTGGCTTGCTCAGCTGCTGCCGCAGCATGACGCCATTCACGCCTCCGTGGGCGAGCTTTCGGGCGCTGTCAACTTTCTTTTCGCATTGCGCGCATTTGTCCATCTTCAGTCCCGGCGCGACAATAACCTCCTCACCTTCGAGTTGCAGGATGAGGTGGCACGCTCTTTCCAGGCGGCGCTAATGTCCCCGGAAGCCGCACAGACCGCCGCCATCCCGCGCCGCCAATTAAAGGCAGGAACTTCAGAGGACTCGAGCGAAAGTCGCGAGTCCATTGTGCGGCGATGTTCCCCGGAAGCCTGGATGCGGCTTTACTTCCAGCACGCGCGCCGCGTTTATCAATCCGCCTTGCGCGGTCTTGAACTCGCCGAAGCTCACGACCCTTCGCTGCTGCGGCAGTTCCGCGATTGGCGGAGCCGCTTGTCGACAGGCGAGTTCACCATTGCCCGCGACCGGATCTTGTTGCGCAATGCCGCGGGAACGCTTAGTTCCGCCGAATCTGTTCTCCGCCTCTTTACCTTCGTCGCCAGGCATGGTCTGCGGCTTTCCTGGGATACTCAGCGCCGCATCCAGTCTGAGCGCCATAGACTGACCGTCGAATTTCGCGACCGCACTCCCGCCTGGCCGGCTTGGCGCGACTTTCTCTCTCAGCCCCACGCCTCCGTCGCTCTCGAAGAGATGCAGGAGACGGGCCTACTCATTGCCGCTCTACCTGAATGGCTTGAAATCGACAGCTTGGTCGTTCGCGATTTCTATCACCGCTTCACCGTCGACGAGCACACATTCGTCGCCATACGGGTGATCGATGATCTGCTCGCGAAGGCGCCTGGCACGCCGCCGCGTTTCCATGACCTTGCGATTGCCGAGTCTGATCATGCCCCGCTGCGCCTCGCCCTTCTCCTGCACGATCTGGGAAAGGGAACAACGCCAGGCCGGCATGTGCAAGGTTCACTCGAGACCGCCGCCGTCGTACTCGATCGTTTGAAGGCGCCCAGGAACGTACAAGATGCCGTGCTCTTCCTTATTGAGCATCATCTCGACTTGTCGCTGATCATGACCGGTCGCGATTTGGAAGATACCGCCACAGCGCGCTTCTTGACGTCGCGCGTCGGCGCCCAGGAGGATCTTCTGAGGCTTACTCTGCTCACCTACGCCGATATAAGCGCGGTGAATCCAACCGCCATGACTCCTTGGCGTATGGAGCAATTGTGGCGCGTGTATAGCTTGGGCACTGAACAGCTCACGCGCGAGCTTGCCACAGATCGTATACACAACGGCGGCACGCACGACGTCTCTACGCCCAGTTGGGGCGATTCCGCGTCTCCCGATCTCGCCCGCTTTCTCGAAGGCTTCCCCAAGCGTTATCTGCGCACCCATACGCGCCCGGAGATCGAAGCGCATTTCGCACTCGAAAAGAAGAGCAGAAAAGAAGGCGTCGGCATTGAGATCACTCACGAAGCGGGCGCCTATTTGTTGGCCGTTGTGGCAGTGGATCAGCCGGGGCTGTTCGCCTCCCTCTGCGGGGCGCTGGCCAGCTTCGGCATGAACATCGTCAAAGCCGAGGCAGCTTCCAATGCGGACGGCTCCATCCTCGATCTGTTCCGCTTTACGGATCCCGTTCGCACTCTCGAGCTCAATCCTGAAGAAGTGAACCGCCTGCAATGGAACATCGAATGCGTTGTCCGAGGTTCCATCGACGTAAGGGACCTATTAAAACGGAGGCGTGCCGTGCGCCGGCCTACCAGCGAAGCCACCATCGTGCCGGGCGTGCGCTTCAACAACGAAGCTTCGGATTCCTCGACCCTGATCGACTTCGTGGGCGAAGACCGTCCCGGCCTGCTCTACGATCTTGCCTCCGCCCTCCGTGAAAACGGCTGCAACGTCGAGGTCGTCTTGATCGACACCGAAGCCCACAAGGCCATCGACGTGTTCTACGTCACTCGCGACGGCCGCAAACTGGACGAAACCACAGAGGAGCGCCTGCGGGCCGGCCTGATCCGCGCGGCTTCCACCGTTCGGCCTTGACTTTGTATGCGTCATTCCGCTGCCGGACTACAATAATCCAGCATGCCTGATCTATTGCGCCTTGATGGAAAGACCGCTCTCGTCACCGGAGGAGCAAGCGGCATCGGCGAGGCTACCGTCCGATTGTTCGCTGAGGCGGGCGCTTGCGTTCTGATTGTCGACCGGGACGAACAGCGGGCCCGCGAACTTTCGAGCGCAGTCCCCAACACGGAGGCACACGCCTGCGACGTGACCGGGGAAGCGGCTGTTAAAGATCTTTTCGCTCCCTTGAGCAGGCTGGACATCCTGGTGAATTGTGCCGGCATCGGACTTGTAGGGACGGTAGAAGAAACCGAGTTGTCCGATCTGCAACGCCTGTTCCGGGTGAATGTCGAAGGTACCTACCTGGTCACGAAAGCCGCCATGCCTCTTTTGCTCGCGGTCCGTGGCTGCATCCTGAACATGGGATCGGTGGCGGGTTTGGTCGGGATAAAACGCAGATTTGCGTACTGCGCAACTAAGGGCGCGGTGATCGCGCTAACCCGTCAGCTGGCAGTGGACTATCCCACTCAGATTAGGGTGAACTGCATCGCGCCGGGCACCGTAGACACACCGTTTGTTGAAGCGTACCTGGAAAAATATCACCGGAACGAGAAAGAGGTAGTGCGCGCGCAACTAAATGAAAGGCAGCCTCTTGGCCGTCTCGGGCGTCCGGAAGAGATCGCCAAATTAGCGCTATACATTTGCTCGTCCGCAGCCGATTTTATGAATGGATCTGTAGTTACGATCGATGGAGGATGGACCGCCGGATGATCTGAATGCCAGACGATCTTGAATGGTTGTTAACCTCTGACGATTGTTGGGGTTGACGTTATTAAGATAACTACTTAGGATATAAGTAATCTATATTCTTGTAATCTCGCGGACGTGTATCTTGCTTCCCACCGGGTCGCGTTCCATGGCCATGCCGGTCTTTAGTCGATCTTTTATGAATGTCTGGTCAATGAAAATCCGTCCTCTCTACACATGGGCTTTGTTGTTAGCCATGCTGATCATGGGTACGGTCTCAAACGCACAGACCTCCGGTTCGGAGGCGGCCAACGTCTCCACAGCGAAAAAGCACAGGAAGAAAAAGCATCGAAAAACAGTGGTGGCCGATAATTCCGCCGTTGTGACATCCAGCCGAACCGGGCGCTCGGCGACACGTACGAGAACCCAGGCGGGCGTCATACACACCTACACTGCGAGATCTTTGCGGGCAAGTAGCCGTAGGCGCCGCGGACACCAGGTATTCACAAGTCCTTGGACCGAGCCTACCTACGCCGACTCGACGGTTGGGGACAACGTAGAAGGCGAAGATGTCATGGTTCGCAAGGCCTCCATCGACGCGCTGGGACCCTATAACGGGGCGGTGGTAGTGGCTGATCCACAAACAGGGCGCATTCTCAGCATCGTGAATCAGAAACTGGCGCTCAAAGGCGCCTTCCAGCCCTGCTCCACAGTAAAAATGGTGGTTTCCTTCGCATCGCTTAGCGAAGGCATCGTCAGTTCGGATACCGCCGTTCACCTGACGCGGCGTTACGCCATGGACATGACGCAGGCCATTGCGCACTCTAACAACCTCTACTTCGCCAAGTTGGGCCAGGAGCTTGGATTTGCGCGTGTAGAGAAGTACGCCAAGCTTTTCGGACTTGGTGAAAAAGCCGGTCTCGACATCCCCGGCGAGGAAGCCGGCTTTCTTACGGATGAGCCGCCCTCTACCGGCGTCGGCATGATGACCAGCTTTGGGGACGGCATTCGACTCACGCCTCTTGAACTCGCCAGCATTGTGACTACCATCGCGAATGGCGGCACCATGTATTACCTCCAGTACCCGAAGACCCAGGAGGAGGTGGACAAATTCGTCCCCCGTATCAAACGGGCCTTAAACATCGCCAGCTTTGTTCCCCAGGTCAAACTCGGAATGATGGGCGCCGTGGAGTACGGCACAGCTAAGCGGGCTAACTTCGACCCGAACGACCCCATCTTCGGAAAGACCGGCACGTGCACTGACACGGCGCAACCCGGCGTGCACCTTGGTTGGTTCGGTTCCTTCAACGACCTCGGAAACAAGAAACTCGCCGTTGTGGTCCTACTGACGGGCGGGCGAGGTATCAGCGGACCTATCGCGTCCGGCATCGCAGGCGGTGTCTACCGCAACCTCTCAGACCAACATTATTTCGCGTCAACCCAGCAGGCCGCCGTGCCTACCAGTCTGGTATCGATGCAGAGCTATCGCCATTAGGCGCCGGAATCACGGTAAGCGTAGCCTCCGCGTTCGATGATTCTGCCCACTACTCACACCTCAGCTGTCCTGCTGCTTCTCGTCTCGTTCCTGTGCTTGGGTTCTTGGATTAACACCTTCAAGCTCGCTGGCCCCCGTTGGCGTTTTGAACTCTATTCGATCGATTTCGCGGTGGGCGCCGCGCTGCTTTCTATAATCGCCGCATTTACCTTGGGCACGCTGGGCTCTGACCTGGCGTTCAGTGACCGCCTACTGGTTGCTGGACGGGCCTCCCAGGCCTTCGTCCTCGCAGCAGGCATCCTCTTCAACCTGGGCAACATGCTCCTTTTGGCCGCCGTTAGTCTACTTGGCGTGTCCGGAGCTTTCCTCCTCAGCATCGGCTCAGCGCTGGTAATCAGCTCGCTGTTCTACTTCCCGGCGCCCAACACCCCGATACTACTTAGCGGCATTGTGCTCGTGCTACTGGCGGTGCTGCTCGACATCGCGGCCTGCCGCATGCGTGAGGCTGCCCAACTCGCTACCGGCAGTACGGCAGGAGTTCAGTACGGCGTAAAGGTTGCTGCAAAGCCGGGACTGAGAGTACCGCCGAAACCCGCGCCCAGGAAGACCGGAAAAGGCATCTTCATTGCTCTTCTCAGCGGCGCTATGCTGGGCTTCTTTTACCCGATTGGTGTCAAAGGCATGACTGGGGATCTCGCACTGGGGCCTTACGCCGGGATGCTCATGTTCTCAGTTGGAATTCTGATCTCTACCGTATTGTTCGGCGTCTATTTCCTGAAGATTGCGATAGAGGGCGAACCCTTAAGCGTTAGCGCTTACTTACAAGGCAAAGCGCCTCAGCACTTTCTAGGCTTGGCGGGCGGTGCACTCTGGGCTACCGGTGCGCTGGCCGCGTTACTTGCCGTGGCGATACCTGCTCAGGCCGGTGTACAGGGTTCAACCAAGTTGTTCGCGCCTTTGGCCTCGGTACTGCTGGCAGTCGCCTGCGGCGTGTTCGTATGGAAAGAGTTCCAGGCAACATCGAAAGCGAAGCTGTCACTCGGCTTAGCAGCCGCTCTTTTCGCCTGCGGCTTAGCCCTGATCGGGATCGGCGTCAGTTCCTAGCATCTTGACCGTTCGGAGAAGCATCTGCACAACAGATGTCCCTGCGCGAGCATGTTCAAGCCATCAAGCGTGAGGATCCGGCTGCCAAGAGCAGTCTTGAGATCCTGCTCTGCTATTCGGGCCTGCATGCAGTCATGCTCCACCGGGTTGCGCACCGGCTCTACCGTCACAAGTGGTACGTGCTGGCCAGGCTCATCTCGCAAGGCTCACGGATATTCACGGGTATCGAAATTCACCCTGGCGCCAAAATTGGCAAACGCCTGTTTATCGACCACGGAACCGGGGTTGTCATTGGCGAGACGGCGGAGGTTGGCGACGACGTCCTGCTGTACCAAGGCGTGACGCTGGGCGGCACCGGCGGGGAGCATGGCAAGCGCCACCCCACAATCGGGAACCGGGTTGTGGTGGGCACAGGCGTTGCGGTATTAGGCAACATCCGTCTTGGCGATGACGTGAAGGTCGGCGCGGGCTCCGTGGTGGTGCATTCTGTTCCCGAAGGATCGACCGTCGTAGGCATTCCAGGTCGTGTGGTGAGCGGGCGCAGTAAGGCGCTCGGCACTCTTGAACACGGCCGCGTCGCCTCCTCTGGAGATACCGAGCCCGCGGACCTGGAGCAGATCAATGACCGCATCCGTGAGCTCGAGGCGTTGATCCGTCTTCTACTCGAAGAAAAACTCGGGCAAGCGCGCGGCTGACCTGAGCCCGTTTCACTCTCTGAAGCGGTAGCGAAGGCTGTTCGCCGCGAGAGTAGTCAACTCCTCCCGCGAAAACCCGAACACTTCCGCCGCCAACGTGTACTCGCGAAGTAAATCCGTAAAGAAGAGCGCTGGATCGTCTGTGCCTAACACAATCGGCACTCCGGCATCCCACAGGCGCCGCACAGGATGCTCGCGAAGGCCCGCCACGGCGCCCGTACAAACATTGCTTGACAGGCAGACTTCAAGGGGAATGTCGCGCTCACGAAGAAGCTTCATCACTGCGGGGTCTTCAATCGAACGAATGCCGTGGCCAATGCGTTCAGCGCCGATCTGTATCGCTTCGATGACGCTGCTAGCATCAGTGACTTCTCCCGCGTGGCAGGTAAGCCTGAGGCCCGCTTGCCTAACGCTTTGATATAGCTCTTCAAACCAAATCGCCGGGCCGCGCTCTTCATCTCCTCCGATTCCGATGGCGACGACGCCCGCGCCGCGTAAGTCCTTAGCGATTTCAAACACTCGGGCTGCCTTCTCCACGCCAAACTGCCGGATGGCGTCGAAGATCCAGGCCACCTTCACAGCACTGAACTTCGCCGCTTCTTTCTGAATTGCTTCGAAAATGAGCTCAAGGTTCTGCTCTTTCCAAAGCACGACTCCCGCCGAGAGCGTAATCTCGGCGTAACACACGTTTTGCCTCTCCAGGCTTTCAAGCAACCGCCGGGTAGCCAGCGCGTATGCAGCCGGTGAATCGAGCTTGCGGGAGACCCAAACGTACGCTTTTAGAAACCCGGCAAAGTCCGCGTAATGCAGATTCTCGCGAATAGTATCCAAGGAAAGCGAGGGGTCGAGTTCGCGAATTGTTGCTGGTTCAACTGACCCTTCGAGGTGCAGATGCAACTCGGCTTTCGGTAGAGCGTATAGAAACTCCTGAAGGCTTGCTTCACTTTCCGGCAACCTGTACTCCCCTGCCATAATAAACGTGCCATGACTGATCAAGAGATGGAAGCAATAGCGGGCGGCTACCACGGCGACGCGTTCGGCGCGCTGGGGCCACACGCAATCGGCAGCGGTGGCAAAACCCAGTGGGAAATTCGCGCCTTCCTGCCTCATGCCCGGGACGTAGAACTCCTGCTGGAAGGCAAGAGCGTTCCGATGGAGCGCACCCACGCGGGCGGAATTTTCACGGCCAGGCTCGGTTCTCAACCCTCCCAATACAAGTTCAGGATTACGGACTATAACGGGCAAACCTCCGAGGCCGACGATGCCTATCGCTTTCAGCCGGTCCTCAGCGACTTTGACCTGCACCTTCACTCGGAAGGAACAAATTACGAGGGCTATAACGCCTTTGGCGCCCACCTGGTTACGGTTGCGGGCGTAAAGGGCACGCGCTTTGCGGTGTGGGCCCCGAACGCCATCGTCGTCAGCGTGGTCGGTGATTTCAACGGCTGGGATACGCGGCGGAACCCGATGCGTGCCCGCACGGGCGGAGTCTGGGAAATCTTCATACCGGGTGTGGCGGCGGGCACGCCCTACAAATACGCGGTCAAATCGAAATTCCACGGCCACAGCCAGATGAAGGCTGACCCCTACGGATTTTTCATGGAAACACCGCCCAAGTCAGCCTCCGTTGTGGCGGATATCGATCACTACTCCTGGCATGACCAGGATTGGATGGAGCAACGGGCGAAGACCAGATTGCTCGACCGGCCCATGTCGGTGTACGAGGTGCATCTAGGCTCCTGGCGGAAGCATTACGACCAGCCGCTTAGCTACCGTGAACTCGCGACTGAGCTGGTTGGGTATGTCAAGGAATTAGGCTTCACGCATATCGAGCTAATGCCCATCGCCGAGCATCCCTATGCGCCGTCGTGGGGCTATCAGGTCACCGGCTATTTCGCTCCTACGTCTCGCTTCGGGTCACCCGAGGACTTCATGTATTTCGTCGATCGCTGCCACCAGGAAGGCATCGGCGTCTTTATCGACTGGGTCCCCGGGCACTTCCCCAAGGACTCGCATGGTCTGGCGTTCTTCGATGGCACCGCGCTCTACGAGCACCAAGATCCAAGGCTTGGCGAGCACAGCGACTGGGGAACGCTGATCTTCAATTACGGCCGCAATGAAGTGCGCTCCTTCCTGATATCGAACGCGCTGTTCTGGCTGAAGAAGTACCACATCGATGGCTTGCGGGTGGATGCTGTGGCGTCCATGCTGTACCTTGACTACTCGCGCAAAGCGGGCGAATGGGTGCCTAATATTCATGGCGGGAACGAAAACCTGGATGCCATCGACTTTCTTCGCAAGGCAAACGAGCTGGTGCATCAGGTGCCGGGCGCGGTCACCATTGCGGAAGAGTCCACTTCGTTCCCGGGAGTTTCGCGGCCCGTGTATCTAAACGGCCTCGGCTTCACGATGAAGTGGAACATGGGGTGGATGCATGACATGCTGCACTACTTCGAGCACGATCCGATTCATCGCAAGTACCACCAGAACGACATCACCTTCAGCATGGTATATGCCTTTAGCGAGAACTTTGTGCTTCCTATCTCGCATGATGAGGTGGTTTACGGCAAACATGCGCTGCTCGACAAGATGCCTGGGGATGAGTGGCAACGCTTCGCAAATACACGCGCTTTTTTAAGCTATATGTATGCGCATCCGGGGAAGAAGCTGTTGTTCATGGGCGGCGAAATTGGGCAGACCGCGGAATGGAACTCTGAAACACAAGTGGAGTGGTGGCTACTCGATCACGAGATACATCGAAAACTTCAGAGCTTTTGCGGAGCGCTGAATCAGCTGTATCGCAGTGAACCGGCCCTCTACGAAGTAGACTTTCAGGGCTCGGGATTCGAGTGGATCGATTTTCACGATGCGGAGCACTCGATGATCTCGTTTCTCCGCCGCGGCAAACAGCGCGAAGACTATCTGGTCTTCATTTGCAACTTTACTCCGCAGCCGTATCCGCAGTACCGGATCGGCATGCCCGAAGCGGGTCCGTATCGGGAAATCTTCAACTCCGATGCCGGCATCTTCGGAGGCAGCAATATGGGCAACGGCGGATACGTGCACTCTGAACCTATACCCTCGCATGGAAGACCGGCTTCGGCGAACCTCGTCATTCCTCCGCTCGGGGTGATTGTTCTGAAGCCTGCCTAGCCTCTGCCCGAGCTAAGGACTTGGGCGCTGAGGCTCACGACGTTGCGCCATGACGCCGGAGGACTTCGGCAATGCGCGCTTTCTCCGACGGAGAGCGGCTCCGTTGCGATGACAACCAGGCCAGCAAACCATCGTCCATCTTGGCGCCCGCGCCGATTAGCATCTCAATAACGGGAACATAGTCGATACCGGAGTTGCTGTTGATGGCAGACCAGAGCGCTTGACCTAAAACCGTCCCGCCGTATACATTCTTCGCTTCGAGAGGAGCGCCTCTTTCCAGAAGCAGCTTGACGGTCTGCAATTGTCCGCCGACCACGGCCCAATGGAGGCCCGTCAATCCGGTGTTCTCTCTTGTGTGCAGATCCACGCCCTTCTCTAGTAGGAAATCGATGACACTGTTTCGACCATACTCACAAGCCCACAGGAAGCCCGACTCCATCTGCGCTCTTGTCGCATTCGCTTTCAGACTCCCGTCCGGGGCGAAGAAGCGTTCCACCACATCCAGCCATCCCACGCCGGCCGCTCCCTCAAGGTCTAGCAGTGCGCCCCGCTGCGCGAGAAACTCGGCCGCTTGCGGGTGCCCGTTGTGCAGCGCGGAAATTACTGGATTCACACCTTCCCGCGCTCCATCGACGGCTGCTCCATACTCCAGCAGGGTCTCCATCAGGCTGATTTGCACACCGGCCTGTTTCGGATGGATGCTGGTGGCGACTAATCCCAGAGTCGTGCTCTTGCCGTATGTGTCAGCCACGGCGTCGACCTCAGCGCCCGCATTGAGCAGGATCTTCGCCATGTCAACGACATTCTCCGGACACTTTTGGCGGTAATTCTCGAAGCCGTTCGCGGCCACGTAATGGAGAAGAGTGGACCGGTGCAAGCGCGTCGAACGGGCGCGAACCAGCTCTGGCATTTCACGAAGCAACGACTCGAGTGTGCGGGCGTCACCCGTTACGACTGCGTCCGCAGCCGACTCGAATTTTGAGACGGGGGAACTCTCACGAGCCAGTTCTTCGACGTGTTCCGTAAACTTCGGCCAACTGTCGAATCCGTACTCGCGAGCAATGATCAACTGAGCATCGGCGAGAGCGAATTTGGAGTTTAGAATTCCGGAATCGAGCAGCTGACTCGAGCGAGGATGCCATTGCTTGACTCGTCGTAGGACTTCGGGATCGCCGGAATGGCCCAGTTTGATGAAGTCTTTGGCCTGCTTCTTGTATTGCTCCAAGCTAGGGCGAGCCGGTAACGGTGTGAGATCTGTAGTATTCACTTACGAACTTCCCTTCTTTGTGGCGCTGGAGTCCGCCCCAGTCAGGCTGAAAGAACGTTCGTAATGAAGTCGATACTGCTGAAGGTGGGCACGGCCGTTTCCGCGGACTGGATGCGCCCTTCGCGCTGGGCGTTACTGTAACGCTTTTCGGAAGGTGAAGTCAATCACTCGGGCTGGGTGTTTCCCGTTCCCTATCGGTTTTTATCGCAGGAAAGGCGGTTTCGTAAAAGAGCTTGTTTGCGCGCTACATTTCGGCCGAACCGTCGAGGCTTCGCCACAGATACCAGGTCGCGACCGAACAGTAGGGATGCCATTTCTCGGCGATTTTTGCTAGTTCGGCGGCCTTTGGAATCTCTGCCAGTCCATAGGCTTTTCGGACTGCATTGCGGATCCCCAGATCTCCCAGCGGCATGACGTTCGGGCGCTGAAGGGCGAAGATCAAGAACATCTGCACGGTCCAGACGCCTATGCCGCGAACTTGGGACAGAAGGGTGATGATGGCTTCGTCATCGAGCGCGCCCAGCAAGCGGAAGTTGATTTCGCGGCGTGCCACCCTTTCGGCCAGATCTGTCAACGAAGCAATCTTTTGCCTGGAGAGGCCGCAGGCGCGCAACTCTTCCGAAGTGAGTTTCAGAAACGCCGAGGCTGTGAATCTCCGGCCTACTACCTTGCGTAAGCGTCCGAAGATGGTTGCCGCGGCCCTTCCATTCAGCTGTTGGAACGTGATGGAGCGGGCCAACGTCTCGAAGGTTGGCTCGCGAAGGGCGAGTTCGTAAGGGCCGACGCGCTCAATGATCTCAGCCATTATGGGATCCGCAGTTCGAAGATGCCGCGTTGCTACTTCCATTCAGACGATAATCATAACCAGATGAGCAGTTCTTCTCGCGTCCTTCTATGCTTTGCTTCGGCCATCCTGATCACCGGCGGCGTGCTGAGTTGGGGGATGAACGGGGCCCAAGAGCCCGTTCCCCCGCCCCCGCAGGATCAGACGGCTGACCAGAACTCAACCATCCGGGTGAATGTGGAGCTGGTGAACATCTTGTTTACGGTGCGGGCCAAGAAGGGTGGACAGCTTATCCCCAATCTCGAAAAGAATAATTTCAATGTCTACGAGGACGGGAAGCAACAGACGATCCAGCGCTTCTCACGAGAGACGGATCTGCCACTCACGCTCGGCTTGCTGATTGATATCAGCGCCAGCCAGGAACGCTTGATCGATATTGAGCGGCAAGCGGCTTCCTCGTTTTTTTCGAGTGTCATTCGTAAAAAAGACGAAGCCTTTCTGATTTCATTCGGCAAGAGCACGGATCTGCTACAGGACTACAGCAGTTCGCCTAAGCAACTTTCGGCTGGTCTCGAAGATCTGCGGGGCGATGGACAGACGCCCATGTCGGGCGGACCTATCCCCAACACTGGCCCTGTTCCCACCATGGGCTCGCCCAAGGGAACGCTGCTGTTCGATGCGGTGTATCTGGCAGCGAACGAGAAGTTGAAGTCGGAGGTGGGCAGAAAGGCGCTGATCCTCATCACGGACGGCGAAGATCAAGGCAGCACTTACAACCGGAAGACCGCTATTGAGGCCGCTCAGAAATCGGACGCGATCATCTACAGCATCTACTATGTCGACCGCGGCTTCTACTCGCAAGGCGGCTTCATGATCGGCGGTGGCGGTGGGGAAGGAGATTTGCGAAAAATGTCGGAAGAGACGGGTGGGCACGTGTTCACCGTCAGTTCCAAGCATCCGCTCAGTCAGATCTTCAAGGACATTCAGGAAGAACTGAGAAACCAGTATTCGATCGGCTACGAGTCAGTGAATTCGAAACGCGACGGAACATTTCGCAAGATTGAGATCAAGGCAGATAACTCCGATTACCGGGTGCAAGCCCGGAACGGCTACTACGCTACACCGGCCGGTGCGCAGTAGCTTGCTCGCGCGCCTGTAAGTAGTCCCGGACGGCATCGCGCAAGGGCGGCATTGGGCTAACGCCTGCGGCTTCAAGCTTGCCATTGGCTAACGCGGAAAACTTGGGACGGCGCGCGGCTGTGCGGTACTCTCTCTCGTCGGTCGGCTGAAGAGACGGTGAGACGCCGGCCAGTTCGAAGATTAATTTGGCGTATTCATACCACGAAATGGGCTCCCCGCCGCCCATATGGAAGAGTCCGCGGAGGTTCTTTTCGACGGAATCGGCTGTGCGAACGGCCATGGCAGGCGCGTAGGTAGGAGAGGCGACATGGTCTGCAACAACTCGGATGGGACTATTATTCTTGGCCATCCGCAGCATCAATTCGATAAAATTTCCGCGGGGAGTGAACAAGCCGCCCGGTCCAAAAACACCCGAGGTCCGGAAGATCAGGGGATCTTCTAGATAAGCCTGCGCATACAACTCGCCGGCCAATTTAGAGACGCCGTATGCCCCCAGCGGGTGTGGTGGGTCTGCCTCGACGTAGGGAGTGCCTTTGGCGCCGTCGAACACGTAGTCAGTTGAATAATGAACGAAGAGCGCGTCGGCCTGACGGCAGGCCATCGCCAGATTGCGCACAGCGAGGGCGTTTACCTGATAGGCGGCGAGCGGTTCCTTCTCGGCTATGTCTACTTGGTTGTAGGCAGCAGCATTGATGACAACCTGAGGATCAGCTTGTCCAATCACCTGTTCGATGCCGCCGGCGTCGGCTACATCGAGGGACTGCCGGTCCAGCCGTTGCACCGTCCATTCCCGGCGCTCAAACTCGCGGCAGAGCTCGACACCCAGCTGACCGCCGCCCCCGAAGATCATCACCTTACGCTGCATTCTTTTGCAGGATAGCGAACTGCGTCGTTACGACAGGACAGCCGTAGGCGATAGGCGTCAGCAGTAAGGAAAGAGACGAGGACGCGGCGAGAGACTAGCTCGAAACTCCGACGCGGGTAGGAACTCCGGTGGGCTGAGTGACGCCTTCGCTCAAGAGCCGGGAACGTAAAGCTAGGAGGCTTTGCAGGCCGTTCAGGACCTGCTCAATCTTCACTTCGACGCTCCAGGAGTTCTCCGAGCCGACGCAACTCACCACTTCACCCAGGAACAGGCTGTCGTCGTACTCCACGCTGACAACCTTCGAAGAGGAGAGGGATTCACTTGTTTCCAAAGTAAGCCGTTTACCATGCATACCCTGAAACATACAGGAGATGCTCCGCTTGGCTCCGTTCGGCTCGGCGGACGGTATCTGGATGACGGCGGAGCGGGGTTGGTCGGGAAAAGAGTTGGTCACGCCAGACTCATCGGCATGACCGAGGGAAGTGAGAAGAACTAGAAGCGGGATTCGATAAAAAACCAGAGCGAGGCGCCAATGGCGATGGGCAGTAATAGTTCTAACCAAGTCCTCAGCGGACCGGCTACGGGCTGCTTCTTCTTATCGGGGGTGACTTCCGATACTTGGCGCGACCGAATGGTCTCCGCCAGCCGGCATTGCACCTGAGTCGGCTGCCCCTGCAACGCTCGGACCAACTCTTCCCGGCCGCGCTTGTCGGCAATCAGAATAGTGGCGGAATTGGCGCCGCCGGTTGAATCTCTCAGCTTGCGGCGCAAAGCTGCGGGTACCTCGTCCACCGAACGGTATACCCGAGTCTCATCCGCGCCCGCCGCTATGAAGATGGTGGAGCTTCTCGCCGTCATCACTTCCATACGTTCCTCCATCTACGATCCCAGCGCCCGAAGGCGCTGGCGGGGAGCCATGCCGATCTCATTCCCCGCGTTATCCAACGTTACTTGAATGAACCCGAGCGCCGCCTTCGAAAGGCTCTTATCCCTCCGATAGATTAGACCTACGCGCCGAATCATAGCTTCAGGTCCGAGCGAAATGGACGCCAGCCTGTTCGCAATCACTTCTTCCCGACAGTGCGAGGCAGCAAGGAACGAGATCCCCAAATTGGCCATGACGAACCTCTTGATCATCTCTGTTGAATCCAGCTCCATCGAGATATTGAGTTCCTCATAAACAGAGTCGAGCCAAGTGTTCAATCGTGCTCGCGTCGTACCGGTTTTCGGGAGTAGCACCTGGTGTCCTAACAGATCCCGCGGCACTATCCGTTCATAAGATGTAAGTCTGTGCCCGGCGGGAACAAGCAATTTGATCTCATCCGAGTAAATCTTAACTACCTGGAGCTTCTTTTCCTGAACTGGGAGTTGGGTGATGCCGAAATCGGCCAAATTATCGAGCACGGCCTGCACAACCCGGGTCCCGTAAGAGCGATCCACCAGTAACTGGACGTTCGGGAACTGCTTTTTGAATTCGGCAAAGACGCCGGGCAGGACATAAATACAGGTTGCTTCGTTGGCGGCGATCAACAATTCACCGCGCGGGACCTTTTCGAGTTCATTGATGCCGTCTTGTGCCCGGCGGCGAAGGGCGAGGATCTGCTCGGCGTGTTCGGCAAAAATCCGTCCGGCGACGGTAAGGGAAATCTTGGTGCCGAGCCGCTCGAAAAGGGTCGTGTTGAGTTCCTGCTCCAGCTGCCGCACCTGCGCACTGATAGCGGGCTGCGTGCGGTAACAGGTTTGCGCGGCCTTTGAGAAGCTCTTCAAGCGAACGATTTCAAGAAAAGTATGGAGCTGATCGAGGTCCATGGCCGGGTGCGGACGTGCGCGGTTCGGTCCTGGAAGCCGCCTGCATCAGAATTGTAGCAGTAAAAATACGCCCCTCCGTATAGTGGCGGCGCTACTCAACCTTCTTCAACATCTTCACGCCGGGGGGCAAGTCGAAGATTTTCGGAGGAGCAGGCTGCCCGGCTTCGACGGTTGTCGCGAACATTTGATAGATCTTGTAACCATTCCGCTGGCGCTCAATCGTAAACGGCCACATAATGCCGCCGCCGATGTCGCGGTACTTCCCGTAGTCGGCCACTTCGTCATTCCGGTACTTGGTTTCAGGATCAAGCCAGGTAAACGTCTGGTGCACAGGCAACATAGTGTTGTGATCCAAGTAAACCCGAACGGTCCGATCCTGCGCATCAGAAATGTCGAGTACCTCAATGTGCCTGCCTAGATACACATCGGTTCCTATGTAATCGAACTGAAGGCCCGGCTCTTTGGACCGGACCTTCAGGATGTAAAAGACATCATTTGCCGTGCTCCGGGCATAGCGGTCCCATCTTTCATCGTCAATGGGCCGTGCGCCACGGTAAGTGATATCCCACCCTTGATCCGGGAAAAAAAGATACGAGTAGTCCTGCTTTTTGCCCAGCACCTCCCGCTCACGGATGGCGATTCCCTTGGGAGGCGATGGGAAGAGATATTCAGTGTAGATCTTAGCTACGTCAAAGGCGCTGAGCTCGTCGTGGAAGAACGAGTACACGCGGCCGGTGGCGAGACGATATCGCATGTTGAGGAAGCGATCGCCTCCGAGTGCGGCAATGACGCGGTCGGCGAGCTCTTTGCCTTTGCTCGGCGTGGTCTGGATAGGGGCGGCGGCCTGGGGATAGGCGGTGATAGCAAGAAGGAGGGCTAATCCGACCCTTTGACCGAGAGACTTAGCGCCGCCGAACATGATTCTAAACGGGGTATCGGGTGCGCCCACGTCTTCCGCGACCGTACGAGCTAAAGTAAAGGTCAATTCGAATACTATTGTCTACCTCATGATTCCGAAGAGTGGGAGTGCCACGATTGTTATTTGGGGTGGGGAATGACGGAGAGAATGACATATTCATCACCCTCGATTTTGAAGTAGAAGCGCCACCCGCGCGTTACCCTGCCCTGCCACACATCAAGCGCTTCACTGTATTTCTTCGCGTGCAACGACGGATGCCCGAGATTAGCCAGCAGGAAGCGTAACTGCTTGCCGAGCGCCTTGCGGATAGTGAGTGGCAGGACCGCGTAGTCCTTGTCGGCTCTTTCCGTAAAGCGCAGCTTCATGTCTTGTGTTTTTTGGTGTGCCGTTTAACGCGCGCATCGAGTGCGGCGATCGCCTCTTCAGCGGTGCCGTAAGGCCCGTGGGTTCTACCAGTCTCCGCGTCCTCCATCCCTTCTGCGAGATGCTTGTCAACAAGGCTCTTTGGAGTGAAGATGATTTTCCCGTTCTCCACGCCGGCCTCAAGGAAGTCACCAATCTCGATATGCACCTGTTCGCGGACGTTCTGAGGGATGACAATCTGAAATTTGTTTTTTACGGTGACAATATCCATTGAGTTACCGGCCTTTAGTTTAACTGTTCAACCGTACAACCGACGCACAGCAATTCGGATTCAGGCACAGACAATCGACTGCACCCAGAACGTCTCGCGATCTTCTGAATCGTCATCGGGCGCGTGTATGGAACCGCTGCGATCGCGGAGCGGTCCTCCGCGCCGGCCATTCAGGGTAGCCTGAATTTCTGCTAACACGGACAGCGCCACCTGTTCGGGCCCATCGGCACCGATATCCAAACCCATCGGACTGTGCAGCGTTGCGAGCAGGCGCGAGCCTTCGACCCCGGCGTCCTCTAGAAGGCGAGAGGTACGCTTGCGTGGTCCCAGGATGCCCAGATAGCGGAGCGGCTGCGAGGCCAGTTCACCCAGCGCTTCGAGATCCTGACTGTAGCTGTGACTCATCAGTACGGCGACGGTCCAGGGATCGACTCCGGCCTGTGACTGGCCCGCCGGCCGCACCAAAACTTCGTCGGCATGCGGGAACTTATCGCGCCTGGCGTAATGAGCGCGTCCATCAAAAACAGAAACGCGCCACCCGAGATGTTTGGCAAAAGTGGTCAGCGGGACGGCATCGTCACCGGCTCCAAAGACCAGCAGGCGTACCGGTGGAGCAAGAACTTCTACGAACAGTTCGATGCCATCGATCTGCACGGCACGAGAATGCTGCTCGGCAAGCACGGCTCTTGTCTGATCTTCAAGAGTCGGCGTGAAATCTGCGCCGGGGAAATTTCCGCTCGCCTGGCCAGCCGTATCGATAATCAGGCGTTGTCCGACAACATTCGCGGGTTCGATCAAGTGCGCGATAGCGGCCGGGGAACGAGTGGCGCGTACTGCGCGGACTAGTTCTAAGGCAGGAGCGTTCCCTTTTTCAAGGCGCTCCAGGAGTACATGGATGATCCCGTTGCAGCCCAGGCCGAAAGCGGTGGCGATTTCGCCGTCGGGAGTGGTGTCGTAGCGGCGGATGACAGCGCCCGCTTCCGTCAACCACCAGGCTTTCTTCACCAGGTCCTCTTCTAAACAGCCGCCGCTGATAGAACCAGCCCGCCGACCTCCGGACGTGAGTAGCAGGCGGGCACCGGGAAGACGATAGGAGGAGCCACGTGTTTTTACCACGGTAGCCAGGACGGCCGATTCGCCGGCGGTTTGAGCATGGGTCCACGCGTCCAGAATCTGATCGAGCTCTTTCAATCCAGCCTCAGTACCAGCTTAGCGGGTGTGGCGGCAGATTGACGGCTGGGATTGACGCCCAGGGACGACGTATATAATTTGTAGCTTAGAGCTTCACGGCGGACGCGTATCGGTCGGACCCGGTAACGTCCAGAGCGGCCATGTCGTCTTCCGTTCATAAAGATGCAACGCGGCTACCGCGCTGCGTCTAACTCATTGCCGTCACATTGGAACGCTCAGCCGCGTTTCCAGATTCGCATCGTCAACAGAACAACATAGGGGAGAAACAGGATGAAGCCCGGTACGCTAGAACCGCATCCGACTGAATCACGCGAACCTGACCCTCGTGCCGCCGAACGGCGGCCCAGTCAGCTTCCGCAACTCGACTTTGACGATCATGGATCGTCCAAGAATTACTGGTGGGTGTGGCTTCTTCTGTTTGGCCTGATTGCCTATGGATGCTACCGGCTTTACGAGTACGAGAACGCGAAGAAAGACGCCAACGCCAGCAAGAAGGGCATGGCCATGCGCCCGCGCAACATTCCGGTGGGAGGCGCCACCGCGCACCTGGGTGACATGCCCGTTTACCTGCAGGGACTTGGAACCGTTACCGCGTTCAACACGGTGACGGTGAAGACGCGCATCGATGGGCAGCTGACCGGGGTTAACTTCAAAGAAGGCCAGTTCGTGCACCAGGGGGATATATTGGCATCTATCGATGCGCGACCCTATCAGGTGGCGCTCGATCAAGCCAAAGGCACCCTGGACCAAGCCAAAGGAGGACTTGCCAAGGATCAAGCCGCCTTGCGAGACGCTCAGGCAAACTACTCCAGGGACCAGGCGTTGTTCAACGCGCAAGTTATTGCTAAACAACAGCTTGATACTCAGTTGGCGACGGCAGACCAGATTCGTGGTTCGATCGAATCCGATCAGGCCACCATTGCCTCTGACCAGGCGGCGATTGACAGCGCGAAGCTGAATCTCACTTACACCAAGATCACCGCTCCGCTCAGCGGACGCATTGGTCTCCGGCTGGTAGACGCGGGCAACATGGTGCATGCCGCGGACGCGACCGGATTGGCCATTATCGCCCAATTGCAGCCGATCTCGGTGCTGTTCAGCATTCCGGAAGATCAGCTGCAATCGGTGCTGCAAAAGCTGCAGGGAGGCGCCAAGCTGCGCGCCGACGCTTACGATCGCGACCAGACCAAGATGCTGGCGCAAGGCACGCTACTGACGGTCGACAATGAAATCGATGCGACCACCGGAACTTCGCGTTTGAAGGCCGTCTTCCCCAACAGCGACTACGCGCTGTTTCCGAATCAGTTCGTGAACATCAGGCTGTGGCTGGATACACACCGCGGCGTCACCATCATTCCGGCTGTCGCCATCCAGCGCGGTCCCACCGGCGCCTTCGTCTATCTGATCCGTGACGACAACACAGTTGCCGTCCGGGCGCTAAAAGTAGGCCTCACCGTCGGGAATGATGTTTCGATCGACGATGGACTTCAGCCGGGGGACAAGGTGGTGGTGGATGGAGCCGAAAAGCTGACCGAAGGCATGACGGTGACGGTGCGCCAGTTGAACGGCAGCCAGGCAGGAGAAAGGCCGCGCGGTCAGAAACGGCAGCAACAGGGAAAGCAGCAATGAGTCCGTCACGGCCGTTCATCCTACGGCCGGTTGCCACATCGCTGCTGATGGCGGGCATTCTGATCGCGGGCGCGATCGCTTACAAACAGCTTCCGGTCTCGGCGTTGCCCGAAGTGGATTACCCCACCATTCAATGCTTGACGTTTTACCCGGGCGCAAGTCCCGACGTGATGGCATCCTCTGTCACAGCGCCGCTCGAGCGCACCTTCGGACAGGTCCCGGGGTTGAAGCAGATGACGTCCACCAGCTCTTTTGGGAGTTCCATCATCACGCTTCAGTTCGACCTCGATCTGGACATTGATATTGCCGAACAACAGGTGCAAGCGTCCATCAACGCCGCCGGGACTTATCTTCCGCAAGATCTTCCAAATCCACCGGTCTATAGCAAGGTAAATCCCGCCGACGCGCCCATCATCACGCTGGCTCTAAGCTCGAAAACGGTTCCGCTTACCCGGGTAGAAGATTTAGCCGACACCACGCTGTCGCAGAAGATTTCGCAACTTCCCGGCGTTGGTCTGGTCACCATCAGCGGGGGGCAGAAGCCGGCCATTCGCATCCGGGCGAATCCCACTGCCTTAGCTGCCTATGGGTTGAGCCTCGAAGACGTGCGGACCGCGCTCAACCAAACGAACCTGAATCAGGCAAAGGGCAACTTCGATGGTTTGCGGCAGGCCTTTACAATCGGCGCGAACGATCAGATTCTTTCAAGCGCCGGCTACAAGTCGGTCATCGTTGCCTATAAGAATGGCGCGCCTGTGCGGCTTCAAGATGTTTCGACAGTTGTAGACGGCGCGGAGAACACGCGGCAAGCCGCCTGGATGAATACCATTCCGGCCGTCATCGTGAACATTCAGCGGCAACCTGGAGCCAACATCATTGCCGTGGTGGATCGCATCAAGGCGCTACTGCCGCAGTTGCGAGTTTCCATCCCCTCAGCAGTGGACGTAGCCGTCCTTACCGACCGCACCACGACTATTCGCGCCTCTGTCAAAGACGTTCAGTTTGAGCTGATGCTGACCATCGCGTTAGTGGTGATGGTTATCTTTCTTTTCCTGCGCAACGTTGCCGCCACCATCATCCCGAGCGTTGCTGTCCCTCTCTCGCTGGTTGGCACTTTTGGCGTCTTATACCTGCTGGGGTACAGCTTGAATAACTTGACCCTAATGGCGCTCACTATCTCAACCGGTTTCGTGGTGGATGACGCCATCGTGATGATCGAGAATATCTCGCGCTACCTCGAACAAGGCGAGACACCGCTACGCGCGGCACTCCTCGGATCGGAGCAGATCGGCTTCACCATCGTGTCGTTGACCGTCTCGCTCATTGCGGTGCTGATTCCATTGCTGTTCATGGGCGACATTGTGGGCCGCCTTTTCCGCGAGTTCGCCATCACGCTTGCTGTAACGATCCTGGTCTCAGCCGTCGTGTCACTCACTCTCACGCCGATGATGTGCGCCAAGCTGCTGCGCCACAAAGCCGATTCCGAACAAGGCTGGTTCTATCGCAAATCCGAGTACGCGTTTGAATGGGTGATCGCTAAGTACGGCAGCACGCTGCAGTGGGTTCTGCGCCATCAGCCCCTGACGTTACTGGTCACGTTGGGGACTCTGGTGGGGACGATTTTTCTCTATATTGTTGTCCCCAAAGGATTTTTTCCCGTGCAGGATACCGGTGTGATTTTGGGCGTTTCAGAAGCTCCCCAGGACATTTCTTTCGCGGCTATGGCGCAGCGCCAGCAAGCGCTTGCGAAGGTGATACTCGAGGATCCTGCGGTCGAAAGCCTCTCTTCCTTCATAGGCATTGATGGCATCAACACCACCATGAACAGTGGCCGCATTCAGATCAACCTGAAGCCGCTCGAAGATCGCGGCACCGGCGCGAGTGACATCATTCGGCGTCTGCAACCGAAACTCGCGAACGTGGATGGCATTGCTTTGTTCATGCAACCGGTGCAAGACCTCACGGTAGAAGACCGGGTCAGCCGTACGCAGTTTCAGTACACGCTGGAAGACGCGGACGCAAACGAGTTGAACGTATGGACTAGCAGGGTGGTGGACAAATTGAAGACGCTGCCCTCTCTACGCGATGTGGCCACTGACCAGCAGAACGGCGGCTTGGAAACCGTGCTGGTGATTGATCGTGATACAGCTTCGCGCTTGGGCATCGGCATGCAACAGATTGACGACACTCTCTACGATGCCTTCGGTCAGCGGCTTGTCTCGACCATGTTCACGCAGCTGAACCAATACCACGTTGTGCTCGAAGTGGCCTCGGAGTTCCGCCGCGATCCTGCTTCGCTCGCCGACATCTATGTGCATTCCGCTAGTAACAGCGAGGTCCCGCTCAGCTCCTTCTGTCATTTCGAGCAATCGACCGTTCCGCTCACCGTGAACCATCAAGGCCAGTTCCCGGTGGTGACGATCTCTTTCAACTTGCCGGCCAGCGAGTCCCTGGGCGATGCCGTAAAAGCGATCAATCGGGCGGAACAAGAAATCGGCTTGCCCCTGAGCGTTCATCCCAGCTTCCAAGGCACTGCCTCGGCTTTTCAGAACGCACTTGCGAATGAGGCCTACCTGATTTTGGCCGCCCTTGTAGTCGTCTACATCGTTCTTGGCGTGCTCTATGAAAGCTACATTCACCCCATCACAATCTTGTCTACTCTGCCCTCCGCCGGTATCGGAGCGATTCTCGCCATTTTCATCTGTCACGACGACTTTAACGTGGTGGCGCTGATTGGAATCATTCTCCTGATTGGCATCGTAAAGAAGAACGCCATCATGATGATCGACTTCGCTCTGGAGGCGGAGCGGCGCGACGGCAAGTCACCACGCGAAGCTATCTATCAGGCCTGTCTTCTGCGATTCCGGCCTATCATGATGACCACGATGGCCGCATTGTTCGGCGGTCTACCGCTAGCGCTAGGAACCGGCGTCGGCTCCGAATTGCGCCGGCCGCTGGGCATTACCATCGTGGGCGGATTGATCGTCAGCCAAGTTTTGACTCTATATACAACGCCGGTCGTGTATCTGTTCTTTGACCGCTTGGCCAAGCGCCTGACCGGCTCTCGCGTAAGAACGAAAACGCGCCAGCCACTTGGCGAACCCCTGCATGCGGAGTAGATTGTGAACTTATCCGCTCCTTTCATCAAGCGGCCGGTAGCGACGTCGTTGCTGACAGGCGCGCTGGCCTTGTCCGGCGTGCTCGCGTTTCGGCTTCTGCCCGTCTCACCGTTGCCCGAAGTAGATTTCCCAACCATTCAGGTTCACGCGAATCTTCCCGGCGCCAGTCCGGAGACCATGGCGTCTGCGGTGGCAACACCGCTCGAGCGCCAGTTCGGCCGCATCGCCGGGATCACGGAGATGACATCGTCAAGCCAGTTGAGTAGCACCTCCATTACTCTTCAGTTCGATTTATCTCGCGATATCGATGCCGCCGCACGCGACGTGCAAGCGGCCATTAACGCGGCCCGGGGACAGCTCCCAGCCGATCTGCCAGGCAATCCCGGGTTCTGGAAAGCGAATCCCTCCGACGCACCCATACTGATGATCGCGTTGAGTTCAGACGTTTATCACCGCGCCCAGCTCTATGACTTCGCGGATTCCATTCTGGCCCAGAAAATCCTGCAGATCCAGGGTGTCGGGCAAGTACATATTTGGGGAAGTTCAAGGCCCGCCGTACGCGTGCAAGTGAATCCTACGGTTCTGAATAATCTGGGACTCGGGATGACGGACGTGGCCACCACCCTGGCGAACGCGAACGCGCATGAGGCGAAGGGCGCGGTCAACAACAACCAGCTCCGCTGGCAGCTGAATGCAACCGATCAACTGTTCCACGCTGCCGAATACGCGCCGCTCATCGTCAACTATCGCAACAATGCGCCCATCCGCCTGGCAGACCTCGGCAATGTCATCGATTCCGTGGAAGATACACGGAACGAAGGTCTCGATAACGGCAAGCCCGACGTCATCATGGCCATCTCCCGCCAGCCCGCCGCAAACATCATCCAGACAGTCGATCACATTCGTGAAGTGCTGCCGCAACTGGCAGCTTCCATTCCGCCCTCCATTCACTTGATCGTCTCCCAGGATAGAACCACTACCATCCGCGCCTCCGTTCACGACGTCGAGATTACGTTGCTCATCTCGTTGATCCTGGTTGTGCTGGTTGTGTTCGTGTTTCTTCGAAACGTATGGGCTACCGTCATTCCCGGGATTGCCGTTCCCATATCACTGCTGGGCACATTTGGAGTGATGTACCTGCTGGGCTACACGCTGGATAACTTGTCGCTCATGGCACTCACCATTTCGACCGGTTTCGTGGTTGACGATGCAATCGTTGTCATCGAAAACATCTCGCGCTACCTCGAGCAAGGTATGGAACCGGTGAAAGCTGCTCTCCAAGGCGCGAAGGAAATCGGCTTCACCGTGCTCTCGATGAGTATCTCCCTGGTGGCCGTCTTTATCCCTATCCTGCTGATGGGAGGAATCGTCGGCCGGCTGTTTCGCGAGTTTGCAGTTGTCCTGAGCGTCGCCATCTGTATTTCGCTGGTCGTCTCACTTACAACCACGCCGATGCTATGCGCGAAATTCCTTCGACCGCAGCACGATAAGCAGCATAACTTTCTTTATGTACTCTTCGAGCGCGGCTTCGACATCGTTCATGGCGCCTATGCCCGCAGCCTTCGTGTGGTTCTGCATCATCCGCAGATGACGCTTCTTATCACGCTACTCGCGATTGCCATCAATGTGTATCTCTACATCGTCGTACCGAAGGGTTTCTTTCCGCAGCAGGACACCGGGCGCATCGGCGGCGCGATGGTCGCCGACCAGGACATCTCATTCGCCGCCATGAAGGAGAAGCTGCACGACTTCCTGCGCATTGTCCATTCCGATCCGGCTGTTCAAAATGTCGAAGGCTTCACCGGGGGCGGTCAGTTGAACGTCGCCTCCATGCAGGCGCAGCTCAAGCCTCTGAATGATCGCAAGCTCTCAGCCGATCAAGTCATCAATCGTCTTCGAGGCAAGTTGGCGCACATTCCGGGAGCAACGCTTTATATGCAGCCTGCCCAGGATTTTCGTGTAGGCGGCCGCGGCGGCAATTCTCAATATCAATACACGCTGCAGTCGGACAGTTTGCGCGACCTCGGCGAGTGGGCGCCAAAACTGCTCGCCAAGATGAGGACGCTTCCCACAGTGCTCGATGCCAACAGCGATCAACAGGTGCATGGGCTTGAGACTGAACTCACCATCGACCGCAGCACCGCATCGCGCTTAGGCATCAACCCCGCGGACGTCGATACCACGCTTTATAGCGCCTTCGGGCAACGACAGGTTTCCACTATGTACACCGGCATGAATCAGTACCATGTGGTGCTGGAAGTGTTGCCGGAGTTCCAGCAGGATCCAGCGTCTCTCAACTCCATCTACGTTCGCTCGCGCACAGGAACTCCTGTCCCCCTCTCTGCATTTACTCATTACACAACTCGTCTCACGCCTCTGACGGTCAATCACCAGGGGCAGTTTCCGTCCATCACTTTGTCGTTCGCGCTGGCACCCGGGGCGGCTCTCAGCGATGCTGTCGCCGCAGTGCAGCAAGCGGAAGATGAAATCAGCATGCCGGCGAACGTCCATGGCGCCTTTGCCGGCACAGCGCAAGCATTTCAAGAGTCACTCAAGTCTGAGCCTCTGCTGATTCTCGCCGCGTTACTGGCCGTTTACATTGTGCTCGGCATCCTATACGAGAGCTATATCCACCCCATCACCATTCTGTCGACCCTGCCTTCGGCTGGAGTGGGCGCTCTGCTGGCGCTGATTATCTGCGGGACGGACCTGACAGTGATCGCCCTCATCGGCATCATCCTGCTAATTGGCATCGTGAAGAAGAACGCCATCCTGATGATCGACTTTGCGCTGGAAGCCGAGCGCAAACAAGGACTCGCCCCAAGATATGCCATCTACGAAGCCTGCCTGCTGCGCTTCCGCCCCATCCTGATGACCACCATGGCGGCGCTTTTGGGCGGGCTACCATTAGCTCTCGGTTCGGGCACGGGGTCTGAGTTGCGCCGTCCGCTTGGCATCACTATAGTCGGCGGCCTGATCGTCAGCCAAGTCCTGACCCTCTACACGACGCCGGTAGTTTACTTGTACCTGGATAAGTTGCAGAAGTGGTTCGGTTCCAGCCGTCAGCTCAGCCCTCGCCTGCAGACCGCGCTCACCGATAGCGCGAGCTAAACCGTAGGGGCTAAAGTCCAGGTCCGGCTTTGTCGATGTCGTAAGCATGAGCGCCTCTGCTGATCAAAAAAGTGAACTAGTTTCTCTCGTTTACATCAGCTCAAGCGTTCGTAAACTAGACGATTCAGAGATCTTGGAAATCCTGCGGACCTCGCAAAGGAACAACCAGCCGCGTGACATTACCGGCCTGCTGCTCTATAAGGACGGGAATTTTCTGCAGGTTCTAGAGGGCCCCCAAGCCACCGTCACCCAGCTGATGGAAACCGTAGAACGGGACAATCGCCACCGCGGGTTGATTGTGTTGATGAAGAAAGCCCTGGAGGAGCGCCAATTTCCGAACTGGTCCATGGCGTTCAGGGATCTTGGCGCGCTTTCGGACGAAGATAAAGCCGCATTTAGTCCCTTCCTCACCCACTCATTCTTAGATGAGGATTTTCGCCAGAAGCCCGACCGCTGCTATCGGTTACTGCTGCACTTCAAGGGAAACATCCGGTGATCGGCGGGGACGATGCGCATGACTAAGTACTGCTTCGGACTTCTGCTCCTTATCGCCTATTCGGGCGCCGCTCAGACGCCCACCCTTCCGATCACGCCGCGGCCGCCGTATACGCCATTGGCCCCTTTGGCGCCATTGGCGCCGGCCGTTCCAGAGGCGTCGAATGCACTCGACGCCGCCATGGAAGATCCTGGAACTCCGCCGAGGTTCGTGGAGCTTCCTATGCTCGATTGCGAGGGACTGCCCTGCATCGACGTGACGACCGAATCAGGTAAGACGTTGCGTCTGCTGATCGACTTGGGCGAAAGCAATTCTTATCTGGACAGTAAGGTGGCACAGTCGCTCGGAGTCGAGCTTCACCGGCTGACGGGCGGTGGGGACGATTCCACAGCTTCGGAGGTTCAAGAGACAGTCGTGCCAGGCGCCCGATTCGGGGACTTGGCAATGGGTGATTTTCCCTTCCTGGTGCTTGACACAACGCCGCAGCCGGATAAGCCAGGCCATAAAGCTCAGCAATTGCCGGGCGATGGCGCCCTGGCATTCAGCGCTTTCAGAAATCGCTTGCTACAGCTCGACTATGCGTGGCGCGTGGTGCGAATCTCGGAACCCCTGGACAGCGCCCAGCCATGCCCTTACGACTGTAACGATCTGGTGATCAAACGCTTTGGCCAATTTGGCCCTGCCACGCTCACCGCCCGCGGATTCGCCGTGAACGGGCAGCCGGTAGACGTTCAAATAGACAACCTATTTACCGGAACCATGCTCGTCTATCCGGCATCCGTTGAAAAGCTCGGGTTGAAAAAAGAGGCGAAAGCGAAACACAAAGAATCGTTTCCCTTCACACAGGACGGGCTGAAACTAGCGCGGGCGGAGGCTGCGACGGAAAGCTATGGCAGCATTCAGCTCCTCGAAAATGCGCCGATTTACTTCTTGACACCGGACGAGCCAGCGCCGCCAGTGCCGTTCGATGCCAAGGTTGGAAGCCGCTTGTTGAGTCAGGGTATTGTGACGTTCGATTTCAAAGGCATGCGCATGTGGATGGAACCCGCCCGCATGAACGCGGCTGGAGCGCCAGCGCCCCCGAGCCGCTAAGCTGCAGCCATTTTTCCGTCGCGCATAGCTACCGTACGATCCGCAAATGCCGCAGCCTCCGGGTTGTGCGTAATCATCAGGATGGTCTGTCCGGTTCGCTTATTCAAGTCGCTCAAAATACTCAGCACCGCCTCTGAATTAACGGTGTCCAGATTTCCCGTCGGCTCGTCGGCAAGTAGAATCGCGGGCTGATTCACCAAGGCGCGCGCAATTGCCACGCGCTGCTGTTCACCGCCCGAGAGCGCCCGCGGCTTGTGGTCCAGCCGGTTTTGAATTCCAAGAAGCTGCAAGATCTCTTCGAAATTCGCCGGCCGGGATGTCACCCCAGCAAGCGTCTGCGCAATAGCAATGTTGTCTTTAGCCGTCAATGTGGGCAGCAGATTGTATTTTTGAAAAACGAACCCGACCTTCTTCTGGCGCATCTCAGTACGGCCGTTTTCGGTCAGATGGCGCAGATTCACTCCGTCGATGATCACGTCGCCGGCCGTAGGAGGCGCCAACCCGCCGAGAATATGGAACAACGTTGATTTGCCGGAGCCGGAAGGCCCAACCACTGCAATAAACTCGCCGCTGGCCACCTCAAGGTCAACGCCGCGCAACGCCTGAACCTCAACATCGCCCACGTGATAGGTCTTGCTCAGGCCGCGGACCTGAATGATCGCGTCAGTTGCCGCATTCGAGGGCGCGCTATTCATACGACAGCGCCTCAATGGTATCCTGCCGCGCAGCTTTCCATCCGGGGTAGATGGCCCCCAGCAGGGCGCCGATCAGCACGATCCCCGTGGTAGTCGGCCACCAATCGGGCACTGCCACCACGGTCAGCGAAGCCGGATAAAGATTCATGATCAGCAACTTCGCGCCCAAAGACAAGACAATACCGATAACACAACCGACTGTCGCCAGTACCAGCGCTTCACGAACAAGAATATTCAGAATCGTCAACGGCTTCGCACCAAGCGCCTTTAGGATTCCAATCTCCCGGGTACGCTCAATTACTGCCATATACATCGAGAGGAAAACCACTAAGAGCGCGACGATAACAACCACACCAATGATCACCCAAATGAAGGCGGTCAGTTCTGGAATTTTGTTGATGGAAAAATTCGCGACAAAGTCAGCGATCGAAATCGCCGTCAGATCTCCCGTCAGCAGATCGTTTAAGGTAGCGACCTCCTTATTTGTCAGGGCCGGATTGTCTAGCTTCACGAGAATTTGCGAAACACGCGCGGGATTCGCGCTTCCGGACAGGTCTTGCAGCCTCTTCAGCTGCACCACCAGGCGCCCCAACATTCCGCCTTGCATGATTCCGCTGATGCGCCAATCGTGGTTCAACAGCTTATAAGTTTGCCCAACCCTGAGCTTGTGCTGCTCTGCGTAATACTGGTCAACAATCAGGTCGTCCGGAGCACTTGGCGGCCCTCCGGCGATAAACCGGAAACCGCCACTCATCTTCTTGAATTGTTGAATATCCACGCCATTGATCGGCGTCAGAACTTCTTTCGTGGGAACCGACAGCACTCCCACGGCATCGGCCACATGCGGCTGCTTTGCGATATAGCCGACAAATTTTTCATCCACCTGTCCGATGGAAAACGAAAACGATACTCCGCCGGGCTTCAGCATGATGTCCGCTCCGGTGCCGCTGGATCTATGTGCAGAATCCTCCAGCAACCCTCTGCTGAGCCCGACCAGCGTCAAAATCGCTACTACCTGAAGACTCACCAGCAGCGCGCTGAGCAAAGTTCTAACCCAGCGCTGCTTCAGGTTTTCCCAAACAAGCTTATTGATCATTCGATAAGAAAGCGACTTAAGGCTGCCCTGCCAAAAAGTCCTTCACCACTCTCGCGACCGGCTGATGCTCCACATCTACCCGCCAGTTCAACCCGCGCATCGTCCCATCGCCTATGTGATTCGACAACATGGTGAGCGCCATTTCAACGCCGGGCTGCTGATCAATCAGACCTTTCCTCACAACGAAGCAGGCGCTATAGGGTGGGAATGCTTTCTTGTCGTCGCGCAGCACCGTGAAGTTCGTATCCGTCAGCGCAGCATCGGTCGAATTGGCCGCCGCCATATCGATGTTGTGCTGACGCAGCGCTTGATACAGCAGCCCTAAATCCATGCTCTTCGGAGTGCCGTCCCAATGCAGCGCGTACACTTTGTTCAACTTCTGGAGCCCGTCAGGGCGCGTCAGAAACTCGTAACCTACGCCCAGACGCCAATTTCTCGCATCGGCAGCCGAGAGCGTTCTGTCGGTCAGCCGTTGTGCGTCCCCGGTGCGCGCCACCATGGCAAAGGTGTCGTTGAAGCCCAACGGCGGCAGCCAGATCAATTGATAGCGGTGCAGGTAGGCATCTTTCACCGCAATGTAGGCTTGTACCGGATCTTCCGCGATCTGCTGCTTCAGAACCACACTGCTGGCCGTGCCCGTGTACTCAGGATAAATATCGATGTCGCCTCGCACAATGGCCCCATGCGCGAGAAGCGTACCACCTAGATCAAGCTTGCGTTCTACCTTGATATGCAGCTTCCGCTCAAGCTGCTGCGCCGCGATCTCGCCCAGCAACACCTGTTCAGTGAAATTCTTAGAAGCTACAACGATGGCGCCATTTCGCGAGCAGGAGCATAAGCATGCGGCGAGCGCTAGAACGGCAAGGCTTCTCTTCATCTCGATTGAATTCTTCGTTCCGCATAGCCCATCAGGGCATCCGCAATAAGCGCCAGAGCGGCAGCCGGGATCGCACCACCAAGAATCTCTAGCGTATCTACCGAGGCGACACCGCGAAAAATCAACACACCCAATCCCCCGCCTCCAATCACGGCCGCGATCACCGCAGTTCCAATATTAGTCACCACCGCAATCCGTATGCCCGCAATGATGGCCGGCGCCGCCAGCGGCAGTTCCACCAACCGCAGTAGTTGGCTATCGGTCATACCCATCGCCACCGCGGCTTCGCGAACCGGCGCGTCTACAGCCGTGATGCCCACAATCGTGTTTCTCAAAATCGGCAGCAACGAATACAGGATTAGACAAAGGATAGCGGTATGTTTTCCAATCCCGCCTATGAACGGCACCGGAAGCAGAAAACCAAACAACGCCAGGCTGGGAATAGTTTGTAGCACGCTCGCCACAGTGACCGAGACGCGGCGCAGCACAGCGTGGCGCGTCGCGAGGATGCCTAGACTCACACCGATCGCCACCGCCACGCCTGACGAGACGGCCACTAGCACCACATGTTCGCCCGTCAATTCGGCGATATCGCTTAGCAGGCTTTTGAGAACGATGGGGTCCACGTTTTGAGTATTTACTATTTAGCGGGATCATGCACGGCGCCCGCAGGCTCGCGCGGGGCCTGCTTTGCTTCTACGGAATAAAGATGGCACTTGTCCAGCTGCCGCTTGAAACGAAAGCGCGGATGGAACAGCAGACCGGCTCGTGCATCTCCGCTGCCGTCCATGGCGCTCATCATCCAGACTCCGTCAGGCTGTCTCTGCTGCACCAGGTGAAGCCGGAACCCTTTGTGAACGTTGGCGAGCAATCCACCCCCAATCTTCACATCGCGGTCGGTTTCAACGCGCAGTTCCGCGATATTTCCCGATTGCTCGTCGAGCCAAATAGAGCCCACCAGCGCTTGCGCAAAACGTTCCTCCAGCTTCTTCGGACGGAAATCCGGGGCGGCGGCAAGATTGTAGGCGATCGTGCTTCGTCCCGCTCTCTGCTCTCTACGGCCATTTGAGAATCGCACGGCCCGCAAGAACATGTCTACTTGCTTCTCGTCCTTCTCCTGCGCTTTCTGCGCCTGTCTCACATCGCTGTACTTCCTGACATCTCCATCCACCCGCTGCTGCTCTTTCCGCGCAGCTTCTCCGGTCAGTTCTTTTCCATCTCGAGCCAGCGTATGATCAATCTCCACCCCGTTCACAAAAAACTGCTCTTCTTGCTTTGAACGAGAGCGCTTCACGCCTCCGTCGGAGTCGACTTCCTCCACCTGCTCGCGAGCCACACAGGAGTATTTCTCAAGTTCCTTCTCAGATAGCTTCATGCTCCCAAGCGCTCGCTGCTTTACTTGCTGAGGATTGGGAATGGGCGCATCGTCGATTCGACTGTAGGCGGCGGTCAGAGCCGCCAATGGACATAACGCAACTAGAGGCAACCACGTCACCCGCTTTGCCCGCGGACTACTTGCTTCGGCAAAGTGTGAAGGAATGCCTGGGCAAGAGGCGTAGTCGCGTTTACAAACTCGTCGGGGCGCGCCATGATCTCCAGTTTTCCACCATCGAGCAGGGCGATGCGGCTCCCCAGGGAAAGCGCTTCCGCCAGGTCATGTGTCACGAAGATAGAAGCTACGTGATATTGGTCGCGCAGACGAATGAACTGCTGCTGCATCTCATGCCGCGTCACTGGATCCAGCGCGCCGAATGGCTCGTCGAATAACAGGAGTCCAGGCTCGGCCGCAAGCGCACGCGCTACACCCACCCGCTGGCGCTGCCCGCCGGAAAGCTGGTGCGGCCGCCGGCGCCGCACCTGTTCAGGATCCAGTCCAACCTGCTCCAGCAGTTCCTGGACGCGCCGCCGCCGCTTTTCCACCGGCCAGCCGAGCAGCCGCGGAACTAATGCCACGTTCTGTTCAATTGTCCAATGAGGCAGCAGTCCAAACTCTTGAATTACGTAGCCGATCTTTCGCCGTAGATTAATAGGATCGAGCGTTGTCACGTCTTCCCCGTCCAGCATAATCTTGCCTCCGGATAGCGGGAGCATGCGATTGATCAGCCGTAAAGCCGTGGTCTTTCCCGACCCACTGCGTCCCAGTAGGACAAGGGTCTCCCCGCGCTCCACTTCGAAACTGAGTTGGTCGAGAATCGTACGTCCGTCAACCTGATAGCTGACATTCTGAAACGACAGATAGGACAGGCCAAGCTCTCCTTAAGCTTCCATTTGAGCATGCGATAATTACCCAGAGATCTCCTCAGTGGTATTCCCCGCTGCCGTTTAGCGCCACGCAGTTCCCTTCGCTGCCCGCCTCTCTCAGTTATCTTTTGAAAGCTCATACAATCACGATGAAGGATCCGTCAGTAGTCTCCGCATGCCCTATCAGATTCAACCATTAAGAGAGTTTTTGGTTCGCCCCGCGCTTCCTCCCGCGCTAAGTCGTTTGCTGGAGCTTGGATATAACCTCCTTTGGAGCTGGGACCATCTCATCCGCTCGCTCTTCCGCAGGCTTGATCCAGTGCTGTGGAAGGAATCAAATCATAATCCCATTGAATTGCTGGGCCACGTCTCGCAAGAGAAACTGAACCGGGCAGCGGCCGACCCGCGTTTCGTCGCTCTTTACCGCCGTGCTTGCGAGCGTCATGACAGCTATCTGCACACGGCTCCTCCCACCGAGAGCACTCCCCGGATTGCCTACTTCTCCATGGAGTACGGCCTTCTCGATTGCATGCAAATCTACTCAGGCGGCCTGGGACTTCTTTCGGGCGACCACCTCAAAGCGGCCAGCGACAGCGACTTCGCATTGTCCGGGGTCGGACTGCTCTATCAGCGCGGGTACTTCCAGCAGTATTTGAATCCGGATGGCTGGCAGCAGGAACGCACGCCTTTGAACGACTTTTACACTCTTCCCGTGCGGCCTTGCATCGGGCCCTATGGGGAAGAGGTACTGGTGAGTGTCAGCCTGCCTTCCGGTGAAGTCTATATTAAGGTCTGGCATATCGACGTCGGCCGCGTCAAGCTCTACCTGCTCGATACCAACATCCCGCACAACTCCGCCGAACACCGGGAGATTACAGATCAGTTATACGGTGGCGATCTTCACAAGCGCATGCGCCAGGAAATCGTTCTCGGTGTCGGCGGATTGCGCGCCCTAAAGAAACTCGGAGTGGAGCCAACCGTTCATCATATGAACGAAGGTCATTCCGCGTTCCTGGCCATCGAACGAATCCGTATTCTGATGCAGGAACACGGTCTCAACTTCGAACAAGCTCTTGAGACCACCCGCGTCGGCAACGTCTTTACCACCCACACCTCCGTTCCTGCCGGCATCGATCTATTCGAGTCGAGCTTGGTCTACGAGTATTGGCACCGTTATTGCGAGCAGGTTGGGTTTCCCTTCGAAAAGCTGCTGATTCTGGGACGCAAGAACATGCAAGATCACACCGAGCGGTTTTCCATGGCCGTTCTGGCGCTGAAGGCTTCTGCTTTCCGGAACGCGGTAAGCAGTCTTCACTGCCGTGTTTCTCAGGACATGTTTCAAGACCTCTGGCCCCGCCTGCCCGTGAGCGAGGTTCCTATCACCTCCGTCACCAACGGCGTGCATGCGCCCACCTGGATCAACGGCGATCTTGCCAACTTGTACGAACAATACCTGCTGCCCGATTGGCGTGACCGCCTGGAAGACAGCAAGATGTGGGAACAGGTTAACGAAATTCCCAGCCAGGAACTCTGGGAAATGCACCGCAAGCGCAAGCGTCGCATGGTGGCTTACGTCCGGGAACGCGCGGGCACTGCCGCCTCGCTACGGAAAGCATCGCTTGGCGAGATACGCCGTCTGTACGAGGTTCTCGATCCCGACGTCTTTACCATCGGCTTTGCGCGCCGCTTTGCCACTTACAAACGCGCCACCCTGCTCTTCCGTGACGTGAACCGCTTGAAGAAGCTGATTAACAACCCCAAGATGCCCGTGCAGATCGTCATCGCGGGGAAGGCCCACCCGAAGGATCAGCCAGGCAAAACATTTATTCGCGAAATTGTGAACCTCTCGCGCGACCCTGAAATTTCCAAGCGCTTGATTTTCGTCGAAGACTACAGCATTCAAGTGGCTCGCGAACTGGTCCAAGGGGTCGATCTGTGGCTGAACACTCCCAGGCGCGGCGAAGAGGCTTGCGGCACCAGCGGCATGAAGGCTTCGATGAATGGCGTACTCAACTTCAGCGTGCTGGATGGCTGGTTCGATGAAGGCTTCGATCTAACCGCTGGTTGGGCCATTGGCGATCGCAGTCCCTATTCAGAAGATCAGGACGACATGCACGCCAGCGCCATTTACCACACGCTTGAGAACGAAATTGTGCCTCTGTTCTACCAGCGTTCCGACGAGGAAGTCCCTGAGCAATGGGTCGGCCGCATGAAAAAGTGTATTGCCGGCGTCACGCCGTTTTTCAGTTCCGGCCGCATGGTGGCGGAATACATGTCTGAGCTTTACCGGCCGGCGCATGAGCTCTCCACCAGCCGCTCTAAAGATAACTTCGAAGCGGCTCGCCTGGAATCAGCGCGGGACGCCCGTATTCACCATGCCTGGGACTCTATCAAATTCGTCGATTTCGGCGAGAGCCCTGGCGATCAGGTCCTGAGTGGTTCCGCGGTGCCGTTGCGAGTTGCTGTGGACCTTGCCGGGCTAAAGCCTTTTGAAGTGCGCGTTGAAGCTGTAATCGGTCATCTTGGCATCAACGGTGATCTGGAGAGCACTTACACCTTGCCGCTCGCTCCCTTAGACCAGAAGGGAAGTAGGGTCGTCTTCGCCGGTGAGCTTACCGCGCAGCGGACAGGGCGCATAGGCTATTCCATTCGCATTAGTCCCAATGATTTCGATGAGCCACTCACTCGTTCTTGTAACCCCTTACTCAAATGGGGCTCTGATTAAACTTCAATCGGGATCAACAAAAATGGCTTGACTACTGGCGTTTGAGTCAAAACCGTGATACATACTAAACAGGTGCAGGCGGCTTCTGCCATTATATCCTTCCGATAACAGAAATCCGCCGTTTCTTCTGAGAGTTCCAGCGTCTGGAATGTTTACGCAACCACACTGGAAACGCACCTGATGTACGTCCGGTTAGTGAAAGTACACCGCACCCCTCGCGTGCCCTCACTCCCGACTGGACTTCCCAAGGAGCCGATCAACGACCATGGACGGAGATCGCAAATACAGGCAAAACGGTTATCAGGATTCTGCTAGACCATCGGAATCGGTGCGGTTCGAACGTCCACGGCAATCCGGGCCCAAGCCTTCGCTCGATATCACAGGACCAAAACTTCCCCGCCTTGTTCAAAATGTAGCTGCCTCTCGCTGCTTCAACTGCACAACAACCCTCGGGCCGGATGTCGACTTTAAGGGCGTCTGCCCAAAGTGCAGCGCGGCTCTTCACTGCTGTAAGCAGTGCGTCAATTTTGATTCCTCCACTCGCTTCCAATGCCTGAAAGCAATTCCACTAAGAATCGCCCTCAAGGATCAAGCGAATGAATGTGAGTTATTTTCGCCTCGCGTTACCGTTGCTCGAGATGCATTGCCCGCCGGCCCGGTCTCGCATCAGCCCACCAACAGCATGGTGGCTGGACCTCGTAACGCCACGGATGCGCGCGCTGCGTTTGATAGCTTATTCAAAAAGTAATTCATCCTGATCTTCTGTTACCGTGATTCTTGGTAACCGTCGCAGCTAAGCATCTTTGCGATGCTATGGCCACTCTCCAGCCGGGCAGCCACCGGCCGGTCGCCCAAAGTGAACCGGCTCGGCACGAAGAAAACCGGGGCTTAAGTAAGAACCGGCGGGCCTAAATAAGAAACAAATGGCTGCACCTAAAATTAAAAAGAGATCTGCCGCCACCACGAAGGCCTCAGCCATGCCACGACAGGGCGCCATTCCCTGCCTGATACTGCTGTTGATCATTCTGATAGTTGTGGCGTTCTTTTTCTTTGCGGGGTTTCACACTGGCGGCTAGGCGGCGTCACCCATCATCTAAAATGCGAACTGACGGAAGAGTTTCTAACCAACTAAGACCCACCAAGATCACGCCCGGCTATCTCGTCACAGCCGAAGGGTCTGTTCTGATCGAGGCAGGCAACACGCGCGTCCTCTGCGCGGCAACGATTGAAGATACCGTTCCTGGATTCCTTCGCGGTACCGGCAAAGGATGGGTCACGGCCGAATACTCCATGCTGCCGCGCGCCACTGTAACGCGTACGCAACGCGAAATTATCAAAGGCCGGCCCTCGGGCAGAACACATGAGATCCAGCGCTTAATCGGCCGCTCGCTTCGTTCTATCGTTGACCTCAGCGTTCTGGGCGAACGCAGTATCATCGTCGACTGCGACGTGGTTCAGGCCGATGGCGGCACTCGCACCGCGGCCATTACCGGCGCCTATGTGGCTTTGGCAATCGCCGTCCAGACACTCGTCAAGTTCAAAGTAATTCACAAATCACCCTTGCTGGATTCGGTTGCGGCAACCAGCGTTGGCATGATTGCAGGCGTTCCCATGCTGGACCTGTGCTACGAGGAAGATTCGCGCGCCGATGTCGACATGAACGTCGTGATGAGCGGCGCGGGAAAGTTTGTGGAGTTGCAAGCGACTGCCGAACGCACTCCCTTCGGCGATCCCGATCTAGGGGAGCTTATCGTCCTGGCGCGGGCAGGTATCGTAGAATTGCGCAACTTGCAGCAGCACACACTCGCCGCGCTACTACATGCTTGAGCCCGACGGGCGGAGCGAAGCAGGCCCTACTCCAAAGGTCACGCGCCTTTTCGTCTGCTCCAGCAACCAGGGCAAGCTGCGCGACTTCTCCTGCGCGGCGCGCTCCCGCGGTGAAGATAACATCGCTATTGAGCCGCTGCCTGGCTTGGCGCATATTTCGCCTCCGGAAGAAAATGGCAGCACGTTCGAACAAAACGCGACGGCCAAGGCTATCTACTATTCTGCCTTCACACAAGAGCTAGTGCTCGCCGACGATTCCGGCCTTGAAGTCGACGCTCTTCACGGCGCCCCCGGCGTTCACTCGGCCCGGTACGCCGGCCCCGGGGCCACGGACACCGACAACAACAAGCTCTTGCTCAGCAATCTTGCTCAGGCCGGCGAGCGCGATGCTCGTTTCGTCTGTGTCCTGGCAATCGCCCGGCAGAGCAAGCTCCTGTTCACCGCCACTGGCAGCGTCGACGGCACAATCCTAACCGCAGCGCAAGGCAGCGGCGGCTTCGGGTACGACTCGCTTTTTTTCTATCCTCCCCTCAAACGCTCCTTCGGCGAACTCACGGGCGACGAGAAGTTGGCCGTCAGTCATAGAGGCCGCGCTCTCCGCCAACTGTTTGAGCGGCTGCCCGGAGATCTTTGGCCTCTGAGTTAGTTCATATCAGCTTGCTTCGCCACCAGGAATTCTTCCGATAAGATACGAAGAGTGCACCGGTATTTACTTCACAATGGCGACATCCGGGATACCGGCGAGCCACTCTTATCGCCTGGTCAAGTCGGATTCATGAACGGATGGGGCGTCTTCAGCACGCTTCGTGTAGCAGAAGGCGTGCTGTTCGCGTTCGACCGGCATTATGATCGGATGCAGAGTGACGCCGCGCGCATGCGCGTGCCGTTCGACCTTTCGCGGGCAGATCTCAAAGAGGCGCTTCATTCGCTGATTCAAGCCAACAGCGCTTTCGATGCAACCTTGCGTGTTGCAGTGATTCGCAACCGAGGTGGAGTCTTCGAAGGCGTAGGAATTACGCGCGATACGGATCTGATCGCGTTTACCGCGGATCTTGCCCAGTGGGGAGCGGGCGTGAAGCTCAGCTATGTGCCGCACGGTAGACAAGGCGCATCCCCCTTCGCCGGACGAAAAGTAACTTCCTGGGCTCAGAATTTGACGTGGTATGAAGACGCCCACGAACGAGGATTCGATGAGGTCATCTTACTCAACGAAGACGGGCAGGTCAGTGAATGCACCTCCGCAAACATCTTCGCGGTCGACGGCGACCAGGTCTACACTCCGCCCCTTGAGACCTCCGGCTGCCTACCCGGCATTACCCGCGCTCTGCTTCTTGAAGAGATTCGCGTATCGGGAATCACCATCACGCAACGCGAGCTTTCCCCCTCAGATTTAGAAGTGGCTGATCAGGTCTTTATTACTTCCACCACGCGCGACCTGCTTCCAGTATTTGAAGTGGACCACGTGCCGTTACATCAGGATGGCGACGTGCTGGCGGAACTCCAGAGAGCGTTTGTTCAATACCGTTCCGCTTTTATTGCAAACCACGCGCGCCGGAAAGAGATCTCCGCTGCATGATAGTCTCGGTGTTCCCTTGCGCGAACTGCGGCAGCACCGACCTTCGGCGCTCTCGCCTAAATTCCAGGGCGGAATGGCTACAAGCTACGCTCGGCACTTACCCCTTCCGCTGCCAGCATTGTAATTACCGGTTCCCGATTAACGTCTGGCTTTGGTCCAGATTGGCGTTTGCTAAATGTCCCAAATGCCTCAGGCCGGAACTGACCAGCTGGCCGGCTAAAAACTATCAATTGCCGCTCTGGAAGAATCTACTGGTCACCTTTGGAGCAACCAGATATCGCTGCGCCGCCTGCCGTCACAGGTTTGTCAGCTTCCGGCCAATCGAAAAGCCGGTCATCGAGACCACTCCCGAAAACACAGAACTCAACGGCGTGTCGGACGAGATAGACTCAGTCTCCCAAGTGGAAACCAAATCTTAACTGCGGCAAACCCCGGCAGCGGCCACGCTCTTCTCCTTAGACAGGACCAGCAAGCATCCTACCTGCTCACCCAGCGTGCTCAGCATCTCGATATCGTTGCCCGAATGGATTCTGGCTTCCTGGTTTTGTATGTTGATGACGCCGACAACTCTATTTTGCGCAATGATCGGCGCTGACAGGAACGCTTCAAACGTGTCCTGCGGCAGGTCTTTGAAGTACTTGAACCGCGGATCGTTATAAGCCTCGCGAGAAATCGCCAGCAGGCGCCGCTCGCGCGCCACCCACCCGGTTAAACCTTCATCCAGTCTCAACCGCACTTTTCCGATGTTCTTGCGGCTCGGGTCGCTCGACGCGAATAGGACAAGTTCGCCGTCTTCCACCAGGTAAATCAGGCAGGAGTCACAGTCCAGAAAGTCGCGAACCAACCCCACAATTTCATGTAAAACATCGTCCAGTTCCATGTCTCGCGTCACCAATCGGCTAACGCGCTGGAAAAGACGAAGCTGTTGCTCGACCCTCTCTAAGCGAGCTTCGAGTTCCCGGTTCCTCGACACCGCTTTCATTATTACAAATTTTTGAGATTGTCTTGCTCTTCCAAGCACTTTCTGGCATATGCTCTTGTTCCCAAATCGGTGGCTACTCCTGCACTGGCGAGGGAGTAGTACGATGAATGGAGCATTCCCCAGGAGAGCCCCTTTGCATGTGGAGTAAACGAAAAGAAGACGAACTACCGCAAAGGCCGGAGAGACCGGCTGGTGCGTCACCAGCACCCCCGCCTGCGCCCGCGGTGGAACCACAGAGGAGAGAGATTAATACCACCATGTCATCGCCAACCAGACCCTTTGAGACTGAGCCCATTTCACCCCGGGGAGGTTCTGCCGCATTGGGCAAGAACGTGACCGTCAAAGGGCAGATTTTCGCCCGCGAAGATCTGACTATCGATGGAGAAGTCGAAGGCACCGTCGAGTGCCATGAACACCGCCTCACAATCGGACCGAATGCGCGCGTGCAGGCCGGTCTGAAGGCCCGCGAGATCATCATTCATGGTTCGATCCAAGGCAATGTCGATGCCACCGACAAGATCGACATTAAGAAAGAAGCGAAGCTGGTAGGCGATATCAAAACCAGCCGCATAGTGATTGAAGACGGCGCTTACTTCAAAGGAAGCATCGATATCTCGAAAGCTGCCGCGGGCGCGCCCAAACCTCCGCAGCAGGCGGCGGCACAATCCGCTTCCAGCTCTTCCCAGTCTTCAGTCGCCGCGACAGCTACCCCTGTCGGTGCGGCGCCAGCATTGAAATAGGCACGCGTGGGAGCGGCCGCCTTCCTCTGCGTATTACGCGGACTGCCTAATAGGCTCCACGCAGAGATGTTCGCCTCTCCCACGTCACATGCCCCACCTCCCCCGCCCAGAAGCTTCTGCTCGGCTTACATATGAGATTTAGCGCTCAAAAGGGAGCCGATACCAAATCGTCTCCGAAAGACGCACCTCCGGCTCTCACCCGCCACAGCGGTGGATTCGATCAGTTCTGTGGGATGCTGCAGAAGTCTGAGAACCTTTCTATCCTCGATATGTCTGGTGCTAGCCAGGCGAACATCAGCTTCATCACCGGCTTAGGCCATCGCATCTCATCGGATGATGTGATCGGCACCATGCAGCAGTGCTTTGGTGACGAATTCCTCGAAAACCAGCAGGCGGCCAGCAATGCGCAACGTTTTCTGGACCAGACTCTCACCTTTCCCGATCAGTCCTTTGATGGAGCTCTGGTCTGGGACACACTGCAATTCCTCACTTCTCCGCTTCTTGAGCAAGCCATTGGGCAACTGCTTCGCGTTATGAGGCCCGGCGGCATGTTGCTGGTGTTCTTCAACTCCGACGAAAAGGCCACGCGCATTCCGGTTTACAACTACCGCATCCAAGACCAGAAGACGTTATTGCAGACGCCTCGCGATAGCGGCTTTCAACGCACCCAATACTTCAATAACCGGGCCGTCGAGCGGCTGTTTGAGCAAGCCGCGTCACTGAAATTCTTCCTCACGCGCGACCACCTTCGCGAAGTCATCGTCCGGCGCTAACATCAGCAGGTTAGCCGTCTCATCCATTAGGCTCGCCCTCTACAATAGGAGCTTCAAGGAGCCTTTTTGGCATTAGAAGATGACTTCCTGCGGCAGCGCCACGAGCGTCTATCGCAGATCCGGCAGCTCGGCTTTGCGCCGTACGGCCAGCCTTTTGAATACACCCATACCATTCCTCACATCCTGGCGGAATATAGCTCCAAGAGCGCTGAAGATCTAGCTAGCCCCGTTCGCGTCCGAGTGGCTGGAAGAATCCAAACCCTTCGCCGCATGGGGAAAGCCGGCTTTCTCCACCTCTTGCAAAATGGAGAAAAGCTTCAGATCTACATCAAGAAGGACGCGGTACCCGAAGCCACCTACAAGCTCTACGAGATTCTCGATATCGGCGATATCATTGGCGTGTCCGGCTACCTGTTTCGCACCAAGACCGGCGAGTTGAGCATCCACGTCGAAGACTTTACCTTCTTGACCAAGATCATGCTGCCGCTGCCCGAAAAGTGGCATGGCCTCGAAGATGTCGAGACGCGCTATCGCCAGCGGTATCTGGATCTCATCGCCAACCCGGAGGTCCGAACGGTTTTCGTCACCCGCTCGAAAATCATTCGCTCCCTGCAGCAGCAGCTCGATGCCCTGGGCTTTCTCGAAGTCGAAACGCCTATGATGCAGTCTCTTTATGGCGGCGCCACAGCGCGCCCCTTCGTCACGCATCACAACACGCTCGATATCGATCTATACCTCCGCATTGCGCCCGAACTCTATCTCAAGCGGCTGGTAGTGGGCGGCATTGAGCGTGTTTACGAGATCAACCGCAACTTCCGCAACGAAGGCATCTCCACTCGCCACAACCCCGAGTTCACGATGCTCGAGTTCTACCAGGCCTACACTGATTACCGCGGCATGATGAAACTCTCAAAAGAGTTGCTGCGCCAAGTCGCCATTGATGCCACCGGTTCCGCTGAAATTACGTATGAAGGCCGGAAGCTAGACTTCCGAAGCTTCCGCGAGTTCTCCATGCGAGAAGCTGTCATGGAGTTCTGGCCGGGCAACGACAAGCCGTCGCTAGAGAACGTGAAAGACCCCGATTGGTTGCTCCGCCATTCAAAAGAGACCACTCCGGGAGCGGCACTCGTCAGCTTGTTTGAGCGGCACGTCGAAGACCAGCTCTGGGATCCGGCAATCATCTATGACTTCCCGGTCGAAGTCTCGCCGCTCTCCAAAAACAAACCCGAGGAGCCTGAATTGGTCGAGCGATTTGAAATTTATGCCGGCGGCATGGAAATCGCAAACGCATTCAGTGAACTTAACGACCCGCAGGAACAGCGCCGCCGCTTCGAACAGCAGCTTGCCCGCAAGGCAGGCGGCGATGAGGAAGCCCATGTCATGGACGAAGACTACATCCGCGCACTTTGCTACGGCATGCCGCCCGCGGGCGGCGAAGGCATCGGCATAGACCGTCTCACCATGCTATTGACCGGTTCGAAATCCGTCCGCGATGTGATCTTCTTCCCTTTATTGCGGCCCGAGCCCCCGACCGGTCTGGTCGAGCGGTTGCGTGAAATCGAGCCCTGATCCGGTATCATGTCTCGCTTCGAGTGGACCGTCGCTCTTCGCTATCTGCGTGCCAAACGAAAGCAGACCGTCATCTCGGTGATCACGGTCATCTCCGTTCTGGGAGTTGCCGCCGGTGTGGCCGCGCTGATCATCGCGCTCGCCATTAACAACGGGTTTCAGAGCACGCTGCAATCCAGTCTTCTCAGCGCCACCGCGCACGTGAGCATTCTGGAGCGCAATCCCTCCTTCGGCATCGAAAATTGGGAGCAGCTGCTTCCCCAGCTCCGTCAGATCACGCACGTGACCGGCGCCACTCCAGGTCTCTACGGCCAGATCGCTTTGAAAGGGCCGCTGGTCGGCGCCGGCGCCGTCCTTAAAGGAGTTCCTCTGGGCAACGGCGCACCGGTTCCCGAGATGCTTCGCCGCCTTAAGCAAGGGTCACTTCAAAGCTTCGACAATCAGCGCTTCGGCGGAATCATCTTGGGCGCCCGCTTAGCCGAACAGGCCGGTGTCGTTCTACATAGCCCCATCACCGTCATTGGTACGGAGCTAACGCCCTTGAGCCTCGCTCCCAGTCTGTTCCATTTCCGGGTGGAGGGCATCTTCGAATCCGGCCTGTACGATCTCGACAGCACCTGGGCGTTCACGTCGTTGCCGGCCGCTCAGCGCGTGCTCGATCTAAATGACGTGGTGAATACGATTGAGCTTCGGCTCGACAACATCTATGAGGCTCCGGTTGTGGCGCGCCAGGCCGAAATCATCACCGGCCCCAAGCTAATCGCGAAGACCTGGATGGACCAGAACCGTTCGCTTCTGAACGCGCTCCGCTTGGAGAAGCTGGTCAGCCTCATTACCGTCGGCCTGATTGAATTGATTGCTGCCCTGAACATCCTGGTCGTGCTGGTGATGCTTGTGATGGAGAAACATCGCGACGTCGCCATCCTGATGTCCATGGGCGCGCGCCGACAGCAGGTGCAGCGCATTTTTATTCTGCAAGGCCTCATCATCGGCGGGCTCGGCTCTCTCATGGGCCTGGCGCTCGGCTACACAACGACTGCCTTGTTCAACCACTATCGCTGGCTCAGGCTCGATGAGCAGATTTATGCCATCAGCTATGTGCCGTTCCAAAGCCACTGGATTGACGGCGTCTGGGTCGCAGGTTTGGCGCTCGCCACCAGCTTTCTCGCCACGCTCCATCCATCGCGCAGTGCTTCCCGCATCTCGCCCGCGGAAGCTCTCCGCTACGAATAGATCTACTCACGCGTCGCAATCTATTTACGCGCGCCGGGCTTTACCGCGAAGTCCCACACCAGCAGCGCCACTTCATTCGGATCGCCCTTATCGGAAAACTCCACCAGCGCGTACTCGCCCGGCTCAAGTGATTTCTGCGGCCATATCCGGTAGAGTCCGCTCGCCAGTTCCTGCTCAAACGTATCCATCTGCTTGCGCTGCTCAATACCTTCTTTCGAAACGGGAACGATGGCGATGTTCTCCACCACCCGCATGCCCTTTCTGGGCGTCAGCGTTACAATGCCAAACCGCTCCTGCTTCTCCAGCCGCAGGAAAAAGTCGGGCCGTTCTTCGCGGACTTCGAAGCTTGCATGCTCGCCCTTGATCACGACCGAAGCCTTCCCGGGAATCAGAGGAATGGGCGAGACGGCTTGCAGAGCCCTCCGCTTCTTGTCCGTAATCACCTGGTAATCCGCTACTTTCAAACCCTTGATCTGCCCGGCTTCCTTGTAATACGCACCCGTCTCCATGGGAATGGACTGAATCTCGCGCCGCTGCTCACGCTCCGCCTTGTCCTCTTCATCTTGTTCCCGCGCCGATGTAGTGGCTTGCTCGCCCTTGGCCTTCCGCTCCTGCTCCGTCTTTGCCACGTCCACCAGGTCTGTTGGAATCTCTTCCCAGTCGCCGCGCTCCGTGCTGTAATACCGAATCCGGTCTTGTTCCACCTGGTACTCGCGAACCGAATGATAGCCGCCGTCTTGCAGATACAGCCTGAAAGTCTCACCCAGCAACATGACGGCCGTGAGCAGGAAGGCGAAAAAGAGCCGCACGAGGACATTCTATCCAGCTTTTCCGCGCCGCTCCCTCTGACGCCTGCGCTAATCTGTGAATACATGGCGAAGATTGGCGAAGTAATCGGCTCAGCGGCAGCAATCGCCAAAGGCATGGGCATCACTTTCAAGGAGATGCTGCAGCCCGCTATCACGGAAGAGTATCCGGATGGCCCCGCCCAAGTGCAAGAGCGTTACCGCGGCGCCCACGTTCTTCAGCGCGACGAGAATGGCCTTGAGAAGTGCGTGGCCTGCTTTCTCTGCGCAGCCGCCTGTCCGGCCGACTGTATTTACATTGAGGCAGCGGAAAACACCGAAGAGCGGCGCTTCAGCGGCGCTGAGCGCTACGCTCAGGTCTACAACATCGATTACAACCGCTGCATCTTCTGCGGGTACTGCGTTGAGGCGTGTCCCACCGACGCCATTACACATGGCCATGGCTTCGAACTGGCCAGCTATAACACCTCTACACTCGTCTATCGCAAGGAACAGATGCTGGTTCCGCTCCCCGAAACCGGCGCGCATCCATCTCAAGATAATCCAGTGCCGGCCGGTGCAGAACGTAAGCCCTGACGCGCAGACTTTCGACTTCTACCCGCTCCGCTTCGACTTCTCTGCGCTCGAAACGTTTCTGTTCCCGCCCATCCTCTCCGCCAACATCTTTCGTGGAGCATTCGGGTTGGTGCTTCGCCGCATTGCTCCTGAAGCCTACAGAGAAATTTTCGCGCCCGTCGCGTCTTTGCCCGGTCCAAGTGGGCTCGTCAATCCACCCCGCCCCTTCGTCTTCCGCACCCGTCACCTCGATGGCATGGCCGTCGAGCCCGGCCAGACGTTTTCCATCCACATCAATCTGTTCTGGCGTGACCACGGCCGCGTTGCCGATGTCATCAACACGTTCGCCGCGGTCTTTGAAGAAATCGCACGCACTGGCTTTGGCCCGCAACACAGCCGAGCCCACGTTCTCTCAGGCCCATTGCCGCCCAAGTTATTGTCGCTGCCAATTCGCCCGGCTGCCGTCGCCGAACGCATCCATGTGGACTTCCTCACGGCTACTGAACTCAAAGCGGAGAATCATATCCTCGATACTCCGCTTTTCGCAGTGCTTCTCCGTCGCGCGCGCGATCGCATCAGTACCTTGCGTACGCTATACGGCACAGGCCCGTTAGAGATCGATTTCGAAGCGCTCAACGCCCGCTCCGCCGCCGTTCAGCTCACAAGCAATGACATTCACCACGTCGAAGCATCCCGCCGCAGCAGCCGCACCGGCCACACCCACCCACTCGGCGGCTTCGTAGGGTTCGCCGAGTACACCGGGGCGCTGTCTGAGTTTCTGCCTTATCTGCACATCGCCGAGCATACCGGCATCGGGCGCCAGACGGTGTGGGGCAAAGGTGAGATCGCTACTCGAACTCTCGCCTAGCCCAGCGGTACAAGTAGGAACGGCTTTGTGGTCGGGGCGGTCGATCCAGCTCGTGGCTCATCACTCACCGCCACAGCCTTGATATGCGAAGGATCTATCGCCAACGATGAGACATGCAGCGTGTCGCCCGCTACATCGGTGGGCCGGAACAGTCCCGCCGGCTGCGGCGCTCCCGTGTTCGGAACCAGCCAGAGCTCTAAGATTCGGTCGCTCGCCACTGCAGGCAACTCCGATCCCACAAATACCAAGCCACCGTTTCTATTCGCGAAAACCCATCCATGTGCCGCGGCCGGTGTTCCAAAACGTACGCTGCGCGTATCCGGCTTTCTCATAATCGCGAGAGCCGACTGCAACTGGTCCCGCTCGCCCTCTAACGATGCCATCTGAGTGCGTTGCTGTACATTTGCCGCCGCCAAGGCCGTCCGCAACTGGTCCCGCTCAGCCGTGAGCGAAGCCACTTGGGCGCGCGCCGTAGCGTTTGCACTCGTCAGCGCCGACCGTAGTTGATCCCGCTCACCGCTAAGCGCCGCTACTTCGGTGCGTTCCGTATTGGTCGCAGTCCCCAGTGCCGCGCGCAGCCGATCTCGCTCACCGGTCAACGCAGCGGCCTGCAAGGCTGCCGTATTGTTTGCCGTAGTCAGCGCCGACCGCAGCCGGTCCCGCTCAGCCGTGAGCGCCGCCACTTCTTGCCGCTCGGAGCTGCTGGCATTTGTAAGCGCGGATTGCAATTGATCGCGCTGGCTCGCGGTCGATTGCAGTTGGCTGCTTGTCTGCTGCAACTCACTCCGCGACCACAATGAGAATGCAGCCAACGCCAGGCAAGCTGCACTTAATGCGGCGAACGCAAACATCCAGTTTCGCGCACGCCTTGGCGCGGGTGCCGCGACCGTTGGTATAACCGCGGGCGCGACCGCTGTGGCAATCGTGGCCAGGACGCGACTACGCAGTTGCGCGGGCAGTTTCACCGACTCCGCCATCCCCGCCATTAAAGCGGCTAACTGTGTCGCTTCCTGTACATGCTCTACACAGTAGGAGCACTGCTCCTGCAGATGTTGCTCAATCTCCGCCGCCAGTTCCGGTTCCAACGCCCCCAGGACGTAGAGCTCGTACAGATCGTCCATCTCGGCGTGTGTCACTTGACCTCACCCCCCTTGACGGCGGTACGCAGCCGGACCAACCCGGATCGCATCCAGCTCTTAACAGTCCCCAGAGGCTCATTCAGCCTGGCTGCAATCTCGGTTTGGGAGAACCCTTCGTAATAGGCCAGCTCCAGCACTCGTTTCTGATTGAAATTAAGGTACGAGAATGCCGTGCTAACGGTTCTAACCTGGTCCAGAATTGATTCTTGTTGCCCTGCTCCGCCGCTGGAGCGCACCCGCTCCGCATCCTCCAGCGGACGTAGTCTGGTTGCAAACCGGGACTGCGCGGAGCGCACATGGTCGATCGCCATGTGCCGCGCGATAGAAAGGATCCATACTCCAAATGATCCTTTCGCTGCATCGAAGTGGCGCGCGTTGTTCCAAACCCGTATGAAGAGCTCCTGTACCAGGTCTTCGGCCACGCTTTGATCGCGTGTGATGCGGAGAAATAGAGAGTAGACCACCTGCCCATAGCGGTCGTATGCCGATGCTAATGCGTCAGGGTCACGTTTCTGCAGCCCTTCGATTAGCTCACGCTGGTCCTCTACCATTCGTCCGTTCATAGACGCCGGAACTCAGGAATGACGACAGCCAATTTTCTTACTCCCTCAGCTTCCGGCAATTGTTCTTACTCCTAATCCGTTCAACACCTTAATTCCGTACACGCTTAGGAGGGTAAGTTAATCATCGTTCTTTAAAAGGCAATTATGCGTACAACCACTAACAAAGTAGCTTATACACTCGGAGCTTTGCTCCTTGGCTCTCTCACCATGAGTCAGGCGCGCGCGGCATCAATCACGGAAACCGGTACTTTTAGATCCGATAACCAGGTCTACCAGTACTTATTGAATCTCACCACCGCTCAGACCATCGACATCTACACCACTTCATACGCCGGCGGTATGAATCTGGATAAAACAGTTTCCGGGGCAGGCGGCTTTGTGCCCGCTCTGACAGTGTTTTCCGTCGCTACCGGTCAAGTCATCGATTGTGCGGCGACCGGATCTACCTGCAACGGCACTCAAATGTCTACTGGACTGATTAAGGCCGATCCGACCACCAAGCTAACGAATGACGTCTTCTTACAGGAAAATCTCGGAGCCGGCGCCTACCTCATTGATCTCACCGAATTTCCCAATGTGGCTACGGGCGATGTCAACAGCAACCCTGAATTTCTTTTCTCGAGCAGCCCCACCGCCACAGGCGATGTTTGCGGCGTAGCTGGAGGCACGTTCCTCGAAACGGACATGGCGCCTTGCACTCAGCGCAACGGCAACTTCGCCTTGAATATCGGCACCGTTCCTGAGCCTGCAACCTTCTGGCTCGCGCTTCCCTTCCTCGCCTTCTTCGGCGTGATCGGCAGAAAGCGCATTCTTGCACGCTCTTAGCCAGCCGGCATCGGCATGGCTTTACCTCGTTTGTAATCACAGTTCAATCAATCAACGGAGCTAAATAAATGGCAAAAAGTATCATTCCAGACCTAATCGAAGCGGCGCCCAACCGGCGTAGCTTCGTCCGAAAACTCGGAATCGCAAGTGCGGCTGTCGGCGCAGCCGCCACAATCGGACTTCAGAAGGCAGACGCTGCCGTCAACGTAGAGCTTGAGATTCTGAATTTCGCGCTCAACCTTGAATATCTTGAGGCCGAGTTCTACACCTACGCTCAATACGGTACCGGCATTGAAACGCAAGGCCTCGGGACCTCCGGCGTTGCTGCCGGCAGCAATCCGGCCAGCGGCGGAGCAACCACCGGCGGCGCGAAGGTTACCTTCTCGAACAGCCTGTACTTCAGCTCGGCCTTGGCCGCTGAGATCGGTTCCGACGAGCGGGCCCACGTGACCCTTCTGCGCGGTGCGCTAGGCTCTTCCGCTATCGCAAAGCCCAACATCAACATCAATCCGCTTGGTCTTGCCATCGGCTCTCAGAACGGGTTCCTTACCCTTGCCCGTATTTTTGAAGATGTCGGTGTCACTGCTTACGCGGGTGCAGCCGGTTCTCTAGTTACTCCGGCTTACATTACGACCGCCGCCCGCATTCTCGCCGCCGAAGCTGAGCACGTTGCCAGCATCCGCGTGCAGATCGCCGGACTCCGGATTCCCACTGCGCCCCCACTCGACGGCGTAGACCTCCTTCCTCCTCCGTCCGGCCCTCAGGATCAATACCTCTCGCTCAACCTATCTAATGGACTCTGTTCCATTCGCACAACAGGCCAAGTGTTGTATCTCGCCTTTGGCAGTGTGCCCAACGTCACCACCGGCGGCTTCTTCCCCACTGGCGTGAACTATCTGCCCGGTAGCGATGCCGGCTTCTACACTAGCTCAGCTCACGCATAAATAAGACTTACCTTCCAGAATCCTGGGGAGAGAACACGCAAGTGTTCTCTCCCCTTTTTTCGTTGCGAAACGTCTTATGAGCGCGGCATGGTGGCCTGTACAATAAACCGTTTCGGTGCGCTCCCGAAATACCGGAACGGATAACAAGTCACCATGGTGAGAGTCCGCTTGTCAGGATTGCCGCGAAGGACACTCACATCGTCCGCACTTACAATGCGAACACTGCTCACCACATACTCATAGGTCTTGCCTGACCGAATTCGCACACGATCCCCAAGTCTGATCTTTCGCAGAGGCCAGAAGGATGTGTCGCGATGCCCGGCGACGACTGCATTACCATTCTGGCCCAGAGTAGCGGTGCCCGAGAGATGACCAGCGGCGAGACCAAGCTTCTTCTCATCGTCGCCTTCAACTACCAGAACCGACATGCCAAGCCGGGGCACTTCTAGCTTTCCCAGAACTTGTAAATCAGTTATATCTTCTAAACCGTGTGGGGGATGGAGTGCAATGGGCAGCAGAGCTTTCGGGCTGTCCATAGCGGCAGAGGCCTGCCTTACCGATTTAAGATACCACTCCGGATGACTTTGGAAGGCGGCGTAGTTCGCAAGGTTCCAGCCGCCTTTTACTAGCAAGCAAGCGCCAGCGAAGAGAAGAATGAATTCAGCCGAACGCCTCTTCATTCTTCCTCTCGGGTGCTATTGGCGGTCTGCCGCGCGCTGGCGAAGAACCGTCACTAAAGCTTCAAGCCGGCGATTACGCGTCTGCAGCCGCTCCACTTGTCCACCCGTCTGCTGTCCACCCGTCTGCTGCCCACCCGCCGGCCTATCACTCACCTGCACATTCACTTCGTCGGACTGTTCGCGAGCCGCCGAAAAAGCCGGTGAAGTAGCGTTCACAGGCACGATGTAGGGCGCGATGGTCGCCGCTTTAGCCATTTCGAGCGATGGGTGGTGTACGCTCAGCGCGGCGGCGGCAATTCCTACGGAAATACCTACGGCCGCAGCGCAGCTTATCTTCTTCCATGGCTTTTCCTGCCACGTCTGCATCTGCGACGTTCGCCTCTGCGATGTTTTCCTCTGCAATTGTTTGACCAGCCAATGTTTGATCAGCACTTAGACCTCCCTTTAGTGATGGAACAAACCTGAAACTCCACTTACAAACCTAACTACCTTGAAAAGGCGAAGCGCCGACGTGAGAGACGCAGGCCCAGGCTCGCCATGACAAGCAGCATGCCACCAAATAGGTAAAGATAGTTGCTGCTGGCGGTCTTAGGCATTCTGCTCGCCGGCATGGTGTTCGCGCTGGCTAGCTGCGTGGCTTGGGCGGCTGGTGCGGATTCGGCAACAACTGGAGCCGTCGCGCGAGCCGTAACGGCCGGAGCCACCGCCGGAACCGGCTGTTGTGCCACTTCCGAAGTATTGCTCGGTGTGTTTGCCGCCGAAGGAACTGCCGGTTTCACATCCTGCGCAGTCTCAGACTTTGCCGCCGGAACAGGACTTTGTGCTAATTCCGAAGTGCTCACACTGGCCACCTGAGTGGCAGCGGCAGGTTGCGCCACACTGGCATACTTCTCAGCCTTTACGCCCTTGCCTTTGTTGCTGGCGGTAATTCGCTCGGGCGATAGTAGCCAGAGGGTAACCACCTTCATGTCGTCCGGTGACAAGTTCGCGGGCAGCTTATCGTAGGTGGGGTCGACCGCCAAAATGGGCTCGGCAGTCTCATCCGTGAGCTTGGCTGCTTCCGCCTTCGGATACACAAATTCTAAACCTGGAGTGCAGCCAGGACACGCCCAACCGCGTAGGACCCCATCTTTCCCGTTTGGCGTTGTGAAACGAACCAGCCCGTCGCTGCCCTGCTGCGCCAGCTTCGCGCTCGGCACCGTCAACACCAGAAAATGTTTACTCTGATCCTGACTGGTAATCCGGACAATCGCCCGGTCCTGGAGCCGGTCTTCCACGGAAAACGTGTAAGTGCCCGGCTTCAAGGATGCGCCAGGTATCTTCACCTTGTCCTGTAACGTCACACTCTGGCTCTCGCTCGCGGTCTGCGCATACACGCATCCGCCCGCCACAAACGAAGCTACCAGCACAGTCGAAACAAACGAAAATCTTAGATTCACGCCAGCCCTCCTCCTTACTACTACGTAGTGCTCCAACAAATAGATCACATTAGCGATCTTTCCGCACTAATCTGATCGAAATACGGTACTAGTTAGTTTGAAAAGCTCAGGGTTTGTAGTTTTGTACGTAGGAGTCGCGCGGCATCCCTGAGCCTAGCCCCTTAGACCGAAAACGCCTGGCATCTTCCCGTGTCATCCGTCCGCCGATGGTCACCAGATACGGAGCTGAGTGCCCCTCAGGCGAAAAGACCTGCGCTTCCAGGTGAGAATGTTTCGCATTCACCGCCCGCGCCTTCTTTTCGGCGTCCTCCTGCCGGTTGAACGTATAGACCACCACCCGCCATACCGCGCCGCCCGCTACAGCCGCCGTTGCCTTACTAGCGGCGACCGGTCGAACGGGCTCGCCGCTCGTCTTCCCGTTTACAGTCGAAGCCGGCTTCTCCGGTTCCAACGTTCGGGTGGGCCAAGCCTTCCCGTTAGCTGCTGTCGAGCTATTAGTCTCCACAGTGTTGGGCTTAGTTGTAGCGCCGTTCTGAACCAGCGGAGTAGCGCCTACCGGCGTCTTAGCTGGTTTCGACCGCAATGCCCAAAACATCAGCAGCAGAACTACCGCTCCCGCTGCGAGATACATCCAAAGTCGCGAGCGCTGCGGATCCGGCTCGGCGTCAAATGCTCCCCGCGCGCTAGTGCGCCTTCCGTCTGCGGGTGGGGCGTCAGCGGACATCACCCTGGGCGCAACGCCGGACGCGCTTCCGACGATACGCGGAGTCTCAAATTTAGCGCCGGTAGTCGAAGTGCGAGGAACCGCCGCGCCCCCGGACGGACCAAACGCCGGGGTAGACGGTGACGCGCCCAGCGCTGCGGCCGCAGTCGCTTTGAGACCAGCCCCGTTTACTACTCCTTGCGGAGCCGTTAAGGCATCGAATTCCGCTTGCTTGAAAGCTTTCGTTCTGGCTTGCGAGACACTCGAAACAGTTGGGCCCGGGCGCGGCGCCTCCGCAGCCGCGGGACTCGCCGGCCCATTTGCCGGTAACGTGACTCCGGGCGCCGAAGCACTCGCCCCCATCACGACAGCAGCTGGGCCATTGGCGCCGGCGGCTGCGGCCACGGCAGCGCTCGCCAGCTTCGCTTGCTCCACCGGAGCGCTTGAGAAAACAGCTGTGTCCGATGCCGCGGCGACAGGCAATGGCGCGGCGGACTTCGGACCACTCTTGAGCAGCGCCGGGATTTCTTCGGGCGTGCACCGCTTGCTTGGCTCCGGGTCAAGACACTGATCCAGAATCCAGCCCACCGGCAATTGCTTGGCCTGTTCCCGGCATCCTTCGCCGCACGTCTTCTGCGTTAATGTCTCGAAAATGGTCGCGCCCAGTGACCAGACAGCTGCGGCCCCCGTGGCATTTCCACCGGCGCTTTCAGGAGCGGCATACTTGGACTTCAGCGCTCCTGAGCCCGCCGCACCATCCACTTTCCGAACGCCTTCCGCGGACAGCTGAATTGAATCTCCTACCGCTAAAATTTCTTCGGGCGAAACGGACCCATGCACTAGTCCGTTCCGGCCGAGATGTTCGAGTGCTCGCGAGCATTGCAAAAGAACCTCGCAAGCTTCGTCCGGAGTCAGCGCACGTTCGCCGAGTACTGCATTCAGCGTCTCGTCCGCTCTCCTAAGCACCACATAGATGAACTCAGCTCCATCCAGCTCTCTCTTCCCTGTCGCCAAGGGTTTACTCAGGTTGAGATGGGGCGCCCTTCGCAGCAGCTCCCATGCCTCAATCTGCTCCTGTGCCGCGTTCCCGCCAACGGGGAACACGCTCGCCAACGCATCGATCGTGCGGTCGCCCAGTACCCGGATCTTAAATCTGGCTCTTCTCTCATCTGCCTGGAGAAGCTCTTCCATCTCATAGCCGCCGTCCAGAATGGTGCCCGGGAAAAGCTTCCAGTTTGGCTCGGTGTGGGTTTGTTCAGTAAGCATGCTGCGCAGGAAACCTAAAAGGGCGGACCCGTTTGAACTACCAGGTATTCCGCCCCGGCTCTAACCCCGCACTATACCACCTGATGGCAAGCGAAAACCGTGGCCCGCCTACTTCGCCCGCCTACTTCGTTTGGACCGGCACCGCCACTCGCGTGTTCTCCCATTCCAATACCAGATCCGCGGCGTGCTCGCCATTCTTCTTCCAGGAAATCGTGAATTGGTCCACTGGCTGATCCAGATGCGATTGATGCATGTCGACGCGCGCCAAATCCTGCTTGCCGTCGTACTTCGTTCCCCATTGGCCGGTCTCCTTATTGATGACTAGCTTCCACGCCTCTGCCGACGGCAGCGTCCACAACGTGTACTTCCCTGCCGGCACCGCAGTGCCCCCGATGTTCAGATCCACCGGCGTGGTCAACATAGTGGCTTCGTCCGCCCCGGTCCGCCACACCTTCCCATAGGGCACCAAGCCGCCCATGATCTTTCTGCTGTGTATGAACGGCCGCCCATAGGCGATCGTGATCTCTTGCCCGCCGAGCGTCACATTAGCTGTTTCGTGAGGACTCTTCCGCTCTTCTTGAGCTCTCGCTCCAACGGCGCACGCCAACACTACGAACGCGAGCCCGGCAGCGGCTTTCCTGATTTGCATGTTCATTCTCCTGTGCATAAAGTAGCAAGGAAATAGGACGCGCTCTTCCACCCCGCCGGCCAGGCTCGAAATCTACTCCATCACCTTCGCGTGTTTCACACCGTGCGACAAGTCATAAGTGATCTCGTCGACGTAACACCATCCCCACTCCTCGCCCGGCTCAATCGACCGCATAACTGCATCTTTCGTACTGTGAAAATGCTTCGTTGCATGCTTGTTAATCGAAGAGTCGCAACATCCAACATTTCCGCACGTCAGACAAATCCGCAGGTGGACCCATTGGGAGCCCATCTTCACGCACTCCTCACACACCCGTTTGGAAGGGTGTAAATCTTTCGCCTGCTTCATGTGCTCGCACGGTTTTTCGTCCATCGCCATCTTGGCCACCTTTATTTATTTGTCACTAGCTCGGCTCTATCCTTCAACTCTGCGCTGTCGCTCTCTCCGGAAAGTGAGCCGCTTTTCCGAACCGGGTTTACAGTTTCACTTCCATTAAAACGTCTAAAGCCGGAAAAAATTACTGCGAATGAAATTTTCTGGCCGTGTGACCTACTCACCGGAAGAACGCAACTTTTCCTACTATCTCACGCCGTTTCAGCCATTTGCGCTGGCAGCATTGCCCTCACTTGGCCTCTGGTCGTAGGGTGGTCCTTCCCGTGCTCTCTTGTATGAGCGGAGGAGTCAAATGAAGCGAAGTTTCGCCCGAACCGTGTGCGGAATTGTTCTCTCGGGAGCTTTCCTGTTGTCGGCCAGTATTGAGGCCGCGCAGGCGCAAACCCCGGATAACACGGCGGTCAACAAAAGGGACCGCAGCACCGCATCACCCACAGCGGATCAGGGCAAGAACAACATGTCTGATTTGCAGTTGCAAAAACACATCCGGCATGACGTAGTTAAGGACAAGTCACTTTCGACTTACGGCCACAACGTCAAAATCGTAGCCACCCACGGGAAGGTAACGCTCCGGGGCCCCGTCCATACAGACGACGAAAAGAAGACCATCGAGGAATATGCGCGCAAGTACGCGGGCGATGGCAACGTCACTGACGAGTTAACCGTCAAGGGCGACAACAAGTAATTTAATCCAGGAATAAGGAGAAAGTTCAAAATGGCAGGAAAAAACACAGTAGTCTACGGCATTTACAGCACTCGCGGAATGGCCGAATCCGGTGTTGATCGCTTGATCGCGTCGGGTTTCCGTAATGAAGATATCTCGGTTCTATTACAGGACAACGTGGGCACCAAGGATTTCGCCCACGAGAAGCAGACGAAGGCGCCTGAAGGCACCACCACCGGCGTTGTCACTGGCGGCGCGATTGGTGGAACCCTCGGCTTGCTCGCTGGAATTGGCGCGCTTGCCATTCCGGGCCTTGGACCTTTCATCGCAGCCGGTCCAATTATGGGCGCGCTTGCCGGCTTGGGCACAGGCGGCGCTCTCGGAGGCATCATCGGCGCCCTGGTTGGCATGGGCATTCCTGAGTTCGAGGCCAAGCGTTACGAAGGCCGCGTGAAAGAAGGCGGTATTCTACTCTCCGTTCACTGCGATAACAGTGAGTGGGTGAGCAAAGCCAAGGACCTGCTCAAGCACACTGGGGCCGAAGATGTTTCTTCCACCAGCGAAGCGTCGGCGGATTATGACAAGTCCGACAAGCCTGTCACTCGCGGATCTACCACTTATTAAGTCAAACGGCCCGGTGTCGCATCATCGGCATCGGGCCGCCGTTCGCCTCAGCAAAGCCGTCGCGCAGCGTCTTCTTTCAGCAGTTCTTATTTAGATCCCACCACTTCTAATTCAGCCAGCATCAACCACTCGCTATAAGTGAAGGTCCAACGCACAAAACGTGCCGACGCCGACCCATCTACTTCTCCCCACACCACCGCGAAATTCTGAGTGTCAGAGGGAAAGCTTGTAGACATTCCGAAGGCGGTCCAGTTCACGCCGTCTTGTGAGGCTTCAGCCACCATCCGCGAGGGATGTAGAATTCCCGTATTCACCCAGGATTGAGCTAACACCCGGACAGAGTGAATGGTCTGGATGGTACCCAGATCGCCCACAATTTGAACAGTAGCCGGGCGAAAGTTAGGATTTGAGAATCCCACCCAACTTGTCAGCGAGTTCCCGTTGTACCCTCCGCCCGTCCCATCGGAAAGCATCGGAACAGCCGACGAATCAGGGTATCTCGCGTCGGGTTGCTGAGAAGGGTACGAATAACTTTGAAGAAGAAGAACGTCGTCATTCGGCGCCTCCTCGGGTTTGAAAGTGTACTTGTACTGTCTATTTAGCTCGTCTGCCTCCACCGGGTAATATGTCGCTTGCGGAGACATATCGTCCCCGAACATCCAGCTGACATACCCGCTCACGAAGGGACGGACGGCATTCACTTGCGTCTGAATTCGGGAGGTATCGTTGGTAGGGCGATATTGTTCCCCGCTGACCTTCGGATCTGACGACGCCGTAAACAGTTCAAGCGTGCTCCAGAGTGCCGTGTGTGCGCCCGCCGCCGGGATAGCGGCCGACATGGCAGCAAAATACACCGGCAGATCGCTTAACAGCGGAGCTCCGGCCTGCGCGCCCGCTCCATCCTGCGGCATCAGAATGTCCAGCTTCGCGGTCTGCAAAAAGCTCGCGGTCCACTGCTGCAATTCCCCAGCGGTGAGGCCCGGCATAGCACCGGTTCCAGATTCCTTCACCACCACCGCGGCGGACGTCAGCTTTGTGGCATCGATTGCTTTCATATCGTTGACCCATTCCGCCATCAGGTTCGTGCCGTAATAGCCCGTCGCTCCGGCGCCATGTTGTTGCCCGTAATACTTAACCCAATTCATCCAAACCTCTTGAGTGAAGTACCAACCTTTGAATGAGCTGTGATGGCCGTAGCGCTGAACAATCTCAGTCGCGACTTGCTGGTTGTACTCCCGCAGCGCGCAAAACTCCGTGCCGTCCATCCAATCTGTTGCCGTCTGTAACGAGCTTAAATATACGTTCATCCCCGCCGAGTCGGCGAGTTCCAGAACCATCTCCAGAAGATCCGCCGTGGGCCGCTGCGCGGGACTCACAAAGTCGCTTGGGTAGAGCAGTCCGTCGCCGGCCAGACCATAGCCCGAAGAATCGGTGTAAGAGCCTGAAGCGCCGACAGAACAACTCAATGCCTGAGTAGCGCTAGCCTGCAAATGCCCCACCGACACAATCACGATCGTGTTGATATCAGCGGACTTCATGGACTGAAACTCCAGCGCCCAGAGCTCTGGGGTCAGGTTCCGATAGAAGTTCAGGAACGTTCCTTGAATCGGGTACGCGGAGGGAAGCGAACTGGGTGCGATAAGCACGGCCAGGCCCAGGGCTCGAAAAAGCCGCTGAATCGTTACGAGCGGTGTTTTTCTAATTTCCGGCCATACGGCATAACGCATCGGGAACGCTCCTTAACCGAATCTGTTTTCTGTGCTGAACACCCCCGCAACCAAGAGGAAAGACATTAATCTCAAACTTGATAGATAATTACAAGCTAAAAGCTAGGATTTTGTCGGAAAGCAGTACTGCCGTACCGGCCACGTAACATGGCATGAGAATTCTAGCTGAGTTCCGCCACTTGTAACACCGCTGCGGATAGCCATGCGCTGTGCCATCGCTGTTCTACACCGGCTTTACGGGCTCTCGAACGGCAAACGTATGCTGGTGAAGCTTCAAATCTACTCTTCTCCCCCGGAATGCCACGCCCTCCAAGCGCAGACGCAGGCGTTGTTCCGCAGCAGCTTCAGAGCGCAACTTGATTTCGCCGCCCGCGCCCACCACGCGTTGCCACGGAACCCGATTCGTAGGCTCGCTCTGCAGGAAGCGCGCCACCGCGCGGTGATACAAAGGGTAGCCTGCCGCCTCGGCCACTTGGCCGTAAGTTGCTACCTTCCCCTTTGGAATCGAGACTACAATACGCCGGAACGCTGCCTGATAAGCTTCCGCGCTCGCCTTCTCTTTGAGCGCAGGGCGGGCATTCGAACCGGGCACTAAGGCGTCCTTTGTTCCGCAGTCCGCATCTGATTTCTGCGGCCGCCGGGCACAGACTTTAGTGCATACCCGCGGCGAGTTCCGCCTTAGGCGGCAGCGTCACTACCGAACCCCAGAATTCGAAGCACACCTGGATGAACCGCAGAAAGTTATGCAGATCGTCCGGCTTGCGAATGTAGCAGCTGGCGTGCAGCTCATACGCCTCTCGCACCTCGTGTGGGTCCTCCGACCCTGATACCACTACCACTGGAATCGCCCGTAAGGCGGGATTTGCCTTCAACTCCTTCAGCACTTCAAGACCAGACTTCTTCGGAAGATGCAGATCTAGAAAAATCAGGTCGGGATGAGGATGGTTCCGATGCTGCCCCTCGCGCCTCAGATGAGCCAGCGCTTCTTCGCCATCGGGAACAGAACGGATCCCCTCCGTCAGGCCCGCTTCCCGGAACGCTTCTTTGGTCAAGCGTGCCGCTGCCGGATCGTTCTCAATAATCAGCACGGCCAATTGCTGCTGCGATGACACCTTCACCCGGTACAGCCCGTCTTGTCCCATTCCCATATAATCCTCGCATGTTCGGAACTTCTCCTGGTTTCCCGGATTCTAAGATGTTAACTGTTCCTATGCGCCCGCGCTATATACCAATCGCTTTGCTGGTCAGCTACCTGGGCGCGGCGTTTGGCCAGGATGCTCCCGCTATTATCTTCCAGCCGGGTAGAATATCACAGCCGCCCTCCCGGTCCGCGGCACGGCGCACTGTAGCCGGTACTGTCGTAAATTCAGTCACTGGCGAACCCATCCGGCGCGCCCTTGTGAACGTCAACGGCTCCGAAACGCACTCTGCGTTCACAGCTGCCGACGGCCGCTTTGAAGTACCCAACGTCCCAGAAGGACAGGTGTTTCTAACCACTCAGAAACCAGGATTTTTCGATTCAAGCGCCTCTGCCGGATCTCCCTTCCAAGCCCCACCCGCTCGGATTACCTTAGGTCCTGCAACCGGAGACGTCGTTCTCAGGCTCTCCCCTGAAGCGAAGATCCGCGGCCGTGTTCTGGATAGGAGCGGCGAGCCTATCGAATTCCTTAACGTCCAGTTGCTTGCTCAAGTAGTGGTGGAAGGCCGGAAGCAATGGCAGCAACGTAACCAAGCAACCACGGATGAAGCCGGCATCTATCTGATAGACAACCTGATGCCCGGCGCCTACGTACTGCGTACGGTTCCGCTGCCAATCCAGCCCGTGTCAACAGCGAAGGTCGCGAATGGCGCACCCGGCTCCGAGGTATTTCAAGCCAAGTACTACCCTGACGCGCCCGATCTCTCCTCCGTTCAGCCCATTGAGTTGAAGCCCGGGCAAGAACTGCCGGTTGATTTTACGCTCTCCTCCGCACCCGCCTTCCGCATCAGCGGCGTTGTCAGCGGCGGCGGGCAAGATCAGGCGGGGGTAATGTGCCAAGATTCCGAAGGGCAATCCCCCAATGGCATGACCGTTGTCCTCCCTGGCGGCAGGTTCGCCATTGAATCCGTCCCTCCCGGCGCCTGGACGGTTCACGCTTTCTCTCAGCGTGAGCAAGAGGGCACGTTCGAAGCGGATCAGCCAATCGAAGTGACCGCCTCCGATATCAAAGGCCTTACACTTCAGCTTCAGCCTCTCCCCTCTATAGCCGTGCACGTGCAAAACTGGTCCGAACACCAGGGCATAGTGGTAAATCTCATGTCAACTGCCGGGAATCAAATCACCGTTTCAATGCCTATCAGGGACCAGGCGGCCAGCCGGGTTCGCTCTCGCTCAACGGCGTTTCACCAGGCGTTTACAGGGTCACTGTGCAAGTCGCAGACCGTTCCGCGTGTATAGATTCCGTCACCTCGGGGAGCAACGATCTCACTCGCAACGAACTCACCGTACTTGCCGGCTCACAACCTGCGCCTATCGAAGTCACGCTCCGAACCGATTGTGCAACCATCTCCGGATCCGTGCATTCTTCGTCTCAACTGCCATCCAATAGTTTCGTCGTTCTGGTGAGTGATTCCTCCGTCACCTCCCAGCAGCCGGTGCAGGCGGGAGCGGATGGCAAGTTCTCGCTGACAAATCTCACTCCAGGAGCCTACCGCCTCTTCGCCTTTAATGACATCTCAGACCTGGAGTACGCCAATCCAGAAGCCCTCCGGGACTTCACCGGCCAACAGGTAACCCTCGGTCCCAATGAGAAAACCAACGTGCAACTGGATCTCGTCACAAGGGCGAAGTGATGCTTCAGATCCGTTGCGCCGCATTCCTCGCCGTCCTCCTCCCCTTGTCTGGCGCGGCAGCGCCCCACCAAGCGCCCGTCGCGCCCCAAACCTTCACCATCGGCGGAACCGCGGTGGAACACGGCAGCAACAGGCCATTGAAGGACGCCGTCGTAACCGTCGCTCCCGTACAGCACCCGGAACTACCACTCTCTTACCGAACCGGGGAGGATGGCCGCTTCGTATTTACTGCATTGCAACCGGGCAAATACACTCTCACGGCAAAGAAGCGAGGCTTTCCTCCCCAAAGCTTTCAGCAGAATCAAAACTACTCCACCGCCATCGCGGTCGGTCCCGGTCTCGATTCGCCAGACATTGTATTTCCTCTTTTCGCGGGTGGCTCAATCACGGGCACCATACTCGACGAGGAGAACGAACCAGTCCGGCAAGCCCAAATCTTATTGTTCAGTAAGGGTGTCTTCTCAGGAACGGCCAAAATCACCATGCGGGGTCAACTGCGAACGGATTCTTCAGGCCAGTTCCGTTTCCCTAGCCTGGAAGCTGGCACTTACTTTGTTGCGGTCGAAGCTCGTCCCTGGTACGCGCAAAGCTATCCCATGCAGCCCCAAGTCCCCGGCGCCGAACCAACCAGTGCGCGCGGAGAACTCGATGTTGTCTATCCGGTAACTTATTACGCCGGCGCCACCGACCCCGCGTCCGCTTCAGCCCTTACGATCACAGAAGGAAGCAGCAGCAACTTGCAAATAGTGTTACGACCCGTTCCCGCGCTGCACGTGCAGGTTAGCGGCCTCCACGCCCCGGAAGGCCGGCCTCTGGGTATGACGGTGTCGCAAGTGGTCCCGGGCGGCTACCCCGTGTTCTCAAATTCCCAGTTCGGCTGCAATGGTGACAGCTGTGAGATCTCAGGCATCGCACCAAGCCGTTACGTTGTGTCACCTTTCACCTACGGGCCGGGGAATTCTGAAAACAACGCTTCCGGCATTTTCGATCTGACCACCGATCAGCACCTGGACATCAGCGCCTTCCACAAGATGTCCCTTACGGGCAAAATTACTTTTGAAGGAAGCACCGCCCCTCCCCATCCCGCGCTCTCGCTGTTTCAGCCGGGTGGCTGGATGCAGTCACAAATCTCGGCAGCACCCGACGGAGCATTGACGCTGACAAACGGCGCTCTCCTCCCCGGGCGCTACCAACTCATGCTTCAAAATGCTCCAGGCTTTTTTATCAAGTCGGTAGAGGCGAAAGGAGCTACCGTCTCGGCTGGCCAGCTCGATGTCGCTGATGCCGGTTCAGTGCAACTTTCGCTCGTCGCGGCACCAGGGTCGATCAGCATCGACGGTATCGCCTTAAAAGACGAAAAGCCCTTCGGCGGCGCCATGGTGCTGCTTATCCCCAAAGATTTCAGGACCGATCTCATCCGCCGCGATCAAAGCGATAGCGATGGAACCTTCACACTCCCCGATGTACCGCCCGGCCGCTATACACTCGTCGCGATCGATGAGGGGCGTGAACTCCTGTACCAGGACCCCGCAGCTATGAAACCTTACCTTAGCCAGGGAAAAGAAGTGTTAGTGCCGCTCCAAAGCGCCGCGCCAATAAAGGTCAACGTAGCCGCTCGTCTCGCCCACAGCAACTAAGCTGACCAACCAAGCAGAGTAACTAAAACGGTACATCGTCGTCGGTGATGTCCATCCCGTGAAATTGGCTGTCATCGGTTCCAGCCCCGGTTGGGGCCGCTTTGCCCCTCTGCCCGCCCGGACCCGCTGCGGCGCGCGCAGTGGCAGGAGCGCCGGCTTCAAATCCAGCGCCGCCGCTTCCTTCCCCGCGTCCGCCCAGTAAGATCACTTCGTCAGCCACCACTTCCGTCGTATACACCTTCTTGCCGTCTTTATCGTCGTAGTTCCGCGTCTGTATACGACCCTCCACGTACACCTGCTTACCTTTCACAAGGTAGTTGGCCAGGTTCTCCTGCCGCCACACCACCACGTTGGTCCAGTTTGTCTCCTCTTTCCACTCGTTCGACTGCTGGTCCTTCCAGCTCCGAGTGGTCGCCACCGCGAACTTCGTCACGGCCGCCCCCGATGGCGTGAATTTCGTCTCGGCGTCACGCCCCAGATTTCCAACCAGAATGACCTTATTTACGCTGCGGGAAGCCATAATCAATCGAACTGTAGCATAAGGCGCCACCCTACGAACACATCCTCCCCGATGAAATACCGGGAATGAGAGTAAGCCGTCATTGCAGCCACCAGTTCTGCATCTGACATGCATCGTGCCGGTACCAAACTCACATCTACCCGTTCGATTTCCATGTCGCACGCCGATACTTTGAGGCTACTATGAAACCAGCGGATTCAAGTCCGCTGACTCCTTTCCCGAAAAGACTCACTTGGGGGAATATGGCATCGCGGCTTTTTCCGTCAATTTGGCCTAATACGCTCGTCCTTTGTTCCGCCTGCGCGCTGGCCACCGCTCCAGCGTCGCTCGCTGTCTTTCTGTTCTTATTGGCCGCCGCGCCCGCCGCTTCCCAGATACTTCTCAAGCCGGCGCAGCCTGGCGAACCGGTGACCCTATTACCGTCCGACACGGCCATCCTCGAAGCCAGTGAATCTCGCAAAGATCTTCCCTGTACGGTGACCCAGCGTAAGCCGGAGCTCGGCTTCGATCTGCGCTTCCACAGCGGCTACGACGTCAATCTTCCCTTGAAGGAACTCGCCGGCGGAGGAGAGCTCCTCAGCGTTGTCTTCCGCGTTTACCCGGAAGGCGACCAGGCGCATCCCGCCTATTTCGCCCAGCACTTCCGCGTACCCACCATAGAGGATGAGGCCAAAGGCGACGCCGCCCTCCAGGGTAGCCTCGATCTCGGTGAAGGCAAATACCACGTGGACTGGATGATTCGCGACCGGTCCGAGCGCATCTGTTCCTCTAGCTGGGATGTCGAAGCGCTGCTGCCTCCCAAAGACAAACCGATCCCGCTCTTTATAGGTCCGAAAGAAATGGCCGAAACGCCATCAGAGCCTTTCCTGAACGACGGTCTAAACCCCGGTCCGCGTGGCGCGCCGGACTCGCTCACTGTCAAGCTGTTGGTGAACTTCGCCCCGCAAAGATCCAACTCTGCCGCTCTTCAGAGATCCGACACCGACGCTCTGGTCACCATACTGAAGGCCATCGAACGCGATCCTCACGTCGGCCACGTCGCCCTCGTTGCCTTCAACATGGAAGAAGGGCGCATCATCTACCGCCAGGAATCCGCCGACTCCATAGACTTCCCTGCCCTCGGCAAAGCCCTCGACGGCATGAAGCTCGGGACCGTCAACGTAGCTCGTCTCGGTCAAAAGCACAGCGAGACCGACTTCCTTGAAGACCTCATTGAAAAAGAGGTCGGCGCCGCCGCTCATCCCGACGCCGTTGTCTTCGCCGGCCCCAAAGCCATGCTCGACGCCGATGTACCCCAGGGCGATCTCCGCCGCATCGGAGATATTGAGTGTCCGGTGTTCTACATGAACTACAACTTGAATCCTCAGGCCGTACCATGGAAAGACTCCATCAGCCACGCCATCAAAGCTTTCAAGGGAACCGAATACACCATCTCGCGACCGCGCGATCTCTGGTTCTCCACCAGCGAAATGTTGAACCGCGCCGTCCGTTCCAAACGTCAACACGCTCTAGCCACTGCTGCTACCGGGAGTACGCGTTAAAAGCCGCCATCTCACGCCCGCTTCCTTCCGGGGTAAGCTATAAAGTCAGGGGAGAGTGACGTATGGGGTTCGGTGTCCGTCGGCGCAGCTTTGCGGTCTCAAATCTGCTGCTTGGGTTCGCTCTGGTTTGCAACGCCCAACAGCCTAATCTGCAGGAATTCGAGAACAAGCTGGCCCCTTCCGTGGGCGCGCCGGAGCGTGCTGTCGACAAGATGCTCGACATGGCCAATCTCAAACCTGGCGAAATGCTCTACGATCTCGGGTGCGGTGACGGCCGTATCTTAGTCGCCGCCGCCCGCAGATATAAGATCAAAGCTGTCGGCATTGAAATCTCCCGGCATCAGGCGGAAAAGGCTGCTGAAAACGTCAGGAAGTATAAGCTCCAGAATCAGGTCACAATCGTTCACGGCAACTTCATGCACACAGACCTCAGCAGCGCCAACGTCGTCACGCTCTATCTGGCGACGGCCGCTAACGACACGCTGCGGCCCAACCTTGAACATTATCTCCGGCCCAACACGCGCGTTGTCTCCTACGACTACCCCATTCCCGGCTGGAAGCCGATCGACACCTTTGAGAGCGAAGGCCATCACAGCGACACGCACGTGATCTACCTTTATCAAGTTCCGGATTCCATCAAAAAGTAGGCTTGGTTGAATCCCGTCGATGTCCTAGGCATCGGTCTTAACGCGACCGATACCCTGATCCTGGTTCCCGAATTCCCGCCCTATGCCGGTAAGATTGCCTTCGACCGCGAGCTTTTAAGCCCTGGCGGTCAGGTGGCAACCGCCGCGGTGGCGTGCGCCATGCTCGGCCTGCGCACCAGGTACATCGGCACCATCGGTGACGATCTCCGCGGCGACATTCAGCGCCGCAGCTTAGAAGGCACCGGCGTGGACACCAGCGGCCTGCTTGTGCGTCCCGATTGCCCCAACCAAACCGCTTATATTCTGATTGATGAGCGCACCGGCGAACGCACGGTTCTGTGGCAGCGGGCGGCTCAGTTGCGCTTGCTCCCGTCGGAAATTCGTGAAGAGGATATCGCTGCTTCAAAGTTGTTGCATATCGACGGCTACGACGTCGAAGCAGCCGCCCACGCCGCGCGCTTGGCCCGCAAACACGGCGTTCCGGTCTCTCTCGATGTCGACACCATCTATCCTGGGTTTGAATCCGTGTTGCAGCATGTGGACTATCTCGTGGCGAGTTCCTCCTGGCCTGCTAAGTGGACCGGCGAGCCCGATCCGTTCCTCGCCTTAGCCTGCTTGCAACGCCAATACAACTTCCAGGTCGCCGCCATGACGCTCGGCCACTCCGGCTCGCTGGCTCTTCAAAACGGCTGCTGGGCTTATTCCCCCGCCTTCGAAGTGCCCTGTACCGACACAACCGGCGCCGGCGACGTGTTTCATGGCGCCTTCTGTTACGCCATGCTCGCCCACATGCCCCTTCCATCTGCCCTGGAGTTTTCAAATGCCGCCGCCGCCATCAACTGCACTGCCGTTGGCGCCCGCGGACACATTCCGAACCGCTCGGAAGTCGAGAACCTAATCGGCCAAAACGCCGCACCGCGCCATCAGGATCCCCACATTGCAGAGCGCGCACGCGGCGCCGCTCATCGCGCCTCAGCCCTAAATAAATGATTCCGCTTCGCGCACTGCTCGCCCGCCAATCCGCGCCCGTGATGACGTTGCTCATCATTGCTCTGAACGTCTTCTTTTTTCTCAACGAAATGGCGCGCCCCATGTATCTGCGTGATCAATTCATAGAACACTACGCGCTCATCCCCGACCAGTTGCGTCTCTCCACCTTCATCACCTCCATGTTCTTGCACGGCGGCTGGCTCCACCTCATCGGCAACATGTGGTTCTTGTGGGTCTTCGGATCGCACATTGAGGACGCCATGGGGTCCGCCAAGTTCGCCGTCTTCTATCTGATCAGCGGCATTGCTTCTGCCACCGTCCAGTTCGCCACCAACCTCGGCAGTCCCGTCCCCACCATCGGCGCCAGCGGCGCCATTGCCGGCGTCATGGGCGCCTTCCTCATCCTGTATCCGCGCGTGCGCGTAGTCACGCTCATCTTCATCGTTGTCTTCGTCACCACCGTCGATATCCCGGCCGCCTTCATGCTGCTCTATTGGTTTGCCATCCAGCTGTTGAGCGGCATCACCACCGTCAGCAACGTCAGCCAGGCACAAGGTATCGCCTGGTTCGCTCACGTGGGCGGCTTCCTGGCCGGCATTCTGCTCGTGCGCGTGTTTCTAAGCAATCGCCGGCGCTACTCTTACTGAGGTCATCCACACGGCTTATGCATGACGACCGCGATCCTAACGAGCCGTTTGAAAACCTGCGCCCGCTCGACGTTTTAGCCATCGCCGCGCATCCCGATGACGTCGAGCAAACTTGCGGCGGAACCTTGATCGCCACCAGCGAACTCGGCTATCGCACCGGCGTGCTTGACCTCACAGCGGGCGACATGGGAAGCCGCGGCGCCCCCGACCTCCGCATTCGGGAATCGCAAACCGCCGCCCTCCACCTTCTGTTGAGCTGGCGTCAGAATCTTCGCTGGCCCGATGCGCGCCTGGAAAACACCATCACCGCCCGCATGACGCTAGCCGGTGTCATCCGCCGCCTCCGCCCCCGCGTCGTCATCCTGCCTTATTGGACCGGCCGCCATCCTGACCACTACCGCGCCTCAGAGATCGGCTACGAAGCCTGCTTTCTCGCCGGTTTGCGCCGTCTTGAAGAAGACACTCCGCCGCACCGCCCGTTCAAGATTCTGTATTCGTCCCTTTACGCCAACGTCACGCCGTCTTTTGTCGTCGATATCTCGCGTCAGTTTGACCGCCGCATGGCCGCCCTGCTGAGTTACACCTCTCAGTATGGCGAGGATGCCGACACCGCATCGGACCTGTTTCCCTCTCACGTAGAAGTCGAAGAGCGTCTGGCCGCCGTAGCTCGCTTCTACGGTAATCTGATTGGCGTCAAATATGGCGAGCCTTTTGTCGTCAAAGAGTCCATGCAAGTAAGCGACATAGTCAGCATGCCTGTCCGTAGCATTTGACGCTTCATTGGATTATCGCTGCCCGGACAAGAACGACTCCACGGTCTCCACAAACTTCGCCGGCTCCTCGTAAAACGGCATATGGCCACTGCGATCAAAAACGACGAACGTGGAACCAGTGATAGCTTTGTGGATTTTGTACGCGACTATCGGCGCCACATTGATGTCATACCGCCCCGTCATGACAATAGTCGGAAAGTGAAACTTCGGCAGTTCCGGGTTTAGGTCAAAGCGTCGCAGGTCGGTATTGATCGAATGATTGACCCTCGCGATTTTCGTCCACGTCCTTCATTTGCGCCAAAGCAGCGTCACGTTTTTCCGGCGAGTAGAACAGCATCGACAGATACTCCCGAACTGCCGTCTTGGCCGCGTTCTGATCCCCCATTTCACTGGCAAAAGCCTGCGCATTCTCCCGCTCCACGCCTTCCGGAAAAATGTCTTTGAAGAGGAAAACAGTGTCACTCCACTTCGGTGCTGCCGAATCGACAATCAAAAGGTGCTGAATGTGCTGCGGGTACCGCGCGGCGTAGGCCATAGCCAAGAACCCGCCCCACGAATGCCCTACCAAATCGATTCTGTCCGCACCGACGTGGACCCGAAGCGCCTCCAGGTCTTCAATCTGATCCCGCAGCGTGCAGGATTGCCCCGCCGCAAGCTTCGAAGATCGACCATTCCCGCGCTGATCGTAAACTACCACCCGCCGGGTCTTGCCGATGGTGTCCCAAGCATCGGAAAGATGCAAGTACGTGTGGTCAAAGCCGGGTCCCCCATTCGCGACGATCAGCGGCGTTCCTCCCGCCGTCCCAATCACTTCGTAGTAAAGCGAAATGCCGGAGTTCTTGAACGTCCGCCCTGGATGCGAGTCGGCCGCGTGTATCATTCCCGAACCCAGATAGCAAATTGCGAAAGCAAAAGTAGTAAGGAGTCGGATAGGTCTGCTGCGAACGAATGTTATAGACATACTAAGGTCTTTAAGTTTCACACAGCATAAATACCGGCGATCTTGCATCCTCAATTCTGAGTTCTCCCATAACTCATACCCAACATAAGTTCCAACTACAGTACTTCATAGCAAACCGATTACAAGAGCTATTGAATTAGTCGTTATTGGTCACTTAGGAATAAAACGGGAGTGGCACATAAGATGCAGAGTATTCGATCCATCGCTGGCACGCAGTCCCATTTTTAGGACCGTGTCGATTTTCCCCGTAAGAATGCGAGCCTGCCGGGCAGGCCTTCCCTATGTCGGGAATACAAATCTGAAAAGGGAAGGTCACATAGTGCTTACGAAGAACAGTTTCCGTCTCGCCATTTTGCTATCTTTTGCTTTCGCTTCCAGGTATGCAACGGCACAGAGCGTCACAGCACAAATCAGTGGTTCGGTTACCGACGCGAGTGGATCAACTATCTCTGACGCCGACGTAAAAGCGGTCAGCAAGCAAACCGGCGTCGAAACAACTCAGCATTCTAAGAACGACGGCAGCTTTCAATTCCTACATCTGCCAGTCGGCTCTTATGATGTCTCAGTTTCAAAGGCCGGCTTTCAAACGTATGCAGCGCGGAACATCATTCTGTCGCTAAATCAGATTTACACGCTCAAGGCGGCTCTGGCGGTGGGTAACATTTCACAGTCGATTGACGTGGAGGCTAATGCTGCTGAACTCGAGACGTCCAATACTCAACTCGGCACTGTGATCGACAGCCGGCAAATTGTGGATTTGCCGTTAAATGGCCGGGACTGGACTCAGTTGGAGCAGTTGAGCCCAGGAGTTGTCTCCGGCAGCGATCGTTTTGGTAGTGGCACCGCTGGGAACACCTTTGCTACAAACGGTAGCCAATCCCAGCAGAATGCGTTTCTGATCAACGGAATCGACAGCAACGATCTTCCCTTGAACACGCCCGCCATCATTCCCAGCCCCGATGCCATTGGCGAGTTCAACTTCATCACTAGCACCATCAATCCCGAATACGGCCGCAATTCAGGAGGCGTACTGAACGCAGTGATCAAAGTCCGGTTCCAACCAGTTTCATGGCGACGTATTCGAATTTTATCGCGATACGTTCCTGAACAGCCGCACTTTGTATGAGCAGACCAAGCCGGTCTTTCACCAGAATCAATTCGGAGGAACGCTAGGAGGGCCTGTGTGGAAAGACCACACGTTCTTTTTCGTCTCTTACCAGGGAACGCGTTTTCGCCAGCCTCAATCCGGACAAGGCCAGACATCTGTTTTCACCCCCTCCCAGCGAACCGGCCTGTTCCCCGACATCGCAAGCTCTACCGCCCCTTCACCCATCCCACTCATCGGTAGCTCCGGCGCCGTCTATGCAGCCGGAACTCCCTACAGCCAAATCTTTCCCACCGGCCAGATACCGGTAGGAGACTTCAATCCCATCTCCCAGAAGCTTCTTGCCTACGTGCCTGTTCCTAATTCGCCCGGCGGAATCTACTCCTTCAATCCAATCAACGCAGGATCCCAGGATCAAGGCATCATAAGGCTTGATCACACGTTCAATCAATCCAACTCCATTTGGTTCACCGCCTTTTTTCAGGATTCGCCTACAACAGACACCTTGCCATTCACCGGCTCCACTCTGCCTGGGTTTGGCGATGCCAACATTCTTGCCGGTAAGCAGTTCAGCTTTGATTACACTCACACCTTCAGCTCGACTACCGTAAACGAATTCAGGCTGGGTTACTTGCGCTCCAACGACGATTATGTGGAGCCTCAATCGTCCGTTTCACCATCTACTCTCGGTTTTCAAGGAATTGTTCCGCAAAATCAGGCAGCGCAGGGCATCCCCTATCTCTCTGTCCTCGGACTCTTCGACCTTGGCTTTAGCACAAATGGACCTCAGCCTCGCATCGATGAAACCTACGAATTGACGGAGAGCCTGTCAAAGGTCGCCGGCAGGCACACCATGAAATTTGGCTTCGATGGAAAGCGCTACAACGTCAATAATCCCTTTTATGGCAACAACAATGGAAATTACAAGTTCAATGCATCCGGCCCATACAGCACAGGTGATGCGGGCGCTGACTTCTTGCTCGGCATCCCAAGCTCCTATCAGCAGGGGAGCGGCGGCTACATTGATGCCCGCACCTACGAGTATTATTTCTACGCACAAGATAGCTGGAAAGTAAGTCAGAACCTTACTGTTAACTACGGCACCGGTTATCAGATCGATACGCCCATGGTGAATCAACACTTCCAAAAGGAAGCTCTGAATTGTTTCCGGCCCGGCCAACAGTCCACTATTTTCCCCACTGCGCCCCAGGGCCTTCTCTTTCCCGGAGACACGGGGTGTTCAGCTTCCGGTTACTACCCTCACTACGACCACTTCGGCCCTCGCTTCGGCTTTGCTTACAGCCCGGATCAGAAGCTGTCCGTTCGCGGCGGATTCGGAATTTACTTCAACCGCTCGGAAGAAGAACTGTCGCTGCAAAACCTGGGTGCGGTTCCCTTCTCCATCACCTCGCATGGCGCGGGCGGCTCAGGCGCCCAGAACGCTAGCCCCTCCTTTGCCAACCCATATGTGGATATCGCCACCCGTCAAACCGTGGCGAACCCTTTCCCATTCACGCCGGCGGCAAAGGGCTCGAATGTCAATTTCAGCCCCTATTTTCCATTAGTTATCAACGTCATTAATCCGAACTTCACAGCTCCTTATGCCATGAACTTCAACTTCAATGTCCAGCGCCAATTGCCCTTGAATATGATCTTTCAAGTTGGCTACGTGGGCGCCCAAGGACGCCACCTCGAACTCACCTATGAGGGCAACCCGATTTCTCCGCAGGGAACTGCTGCTTGCCTCGCTCTTCCTGCCTGTGTCCAGGACAGATCCACACAGCACACCAGCTATCCGTCCAATGCACTCTATGCGCCTGGCAATATCTTCGCCTCTGTCGGCACTCAGGCAACGGTCGGCGTCTCCAGTTACAGCTCCATGCAGGCAAGCCTCAGCAAGAGACTGTCACACGGGCTCAGCTTCCAGGCCAATTACACCTGGAGTCACTCGATAGATGACACATCCGGATTCGAGAATAGCGGCTTCTCATCGCGCGCCCAAAACCCTTACAACTTCGCACTCAGCCGCGGCGACTCAGCCTTTGATGCCCGTCAGCGATTTGTCGTCAATTACGATTACGAAGTCCCTCACCTGAGCCGCTTCTGGCCCAACGCTATTGCCCGAACCGCGCTCGATGGATGGCATGTCGCCGGTATAACCACTTTGCAGTCCGGTTTCCCCATCAATATCGCCGATACCGCTTACCGATCCCTTCAGTGCGATAGCTACTCCTACTACGGCTGCTGGGACACTGCCAACTACACATCGCCCAGTCAGACTCTGAATCCGCGCGCGTCTTCTCTCACCAATAGCACTAAGCCCAATAGCGCTACCCCAAACAACTTTTATTACTTCAACCCGAACACCTTTGCACTGGAACCCATCGGAACTCTGGGAAATTCAGGACGCAACAGCTTCCATGGGCCTGGGCTGAACAATACCGATCTAACGCTCTCGAAACGTATATACATCGATAAAGCTGAGAAGCAGTCTGTCGAACTGCGCGTCGAGGGTTACAACATCTTCAATCACACGCAGTTCCAAACCCAGGCCACAACCACTGCCTTTGCAGGCGCCGGCGTAAACGGAGACATCAATAGCTCCAACTTTGGACGCGTTCTGTCCGCGCTCCCAGGCAGAACAGTACAACTGGGTGCTAAGTTCTACTTCTAAGTCTCCAAACAGCGGCATGATACGGACCCGATGGGCTACGAACGTTGCTTCCTAGCCCATTTACGGGATCTCGCAGTATCATAGAGTAACTAACTATCTAGGAGAAGCAAAATTTGAAAAAAGCCCTCGCACTGCTGCTATTATCACTACCCGTCCTGTTGACCGCGGAAGCGCCCACTAAGCGGTTGAACGATGCCGCCAGCGTCATATCGGAGGTCATGTCCGCTCCCGATAAAGGTATTCCATCGGACCTTTTAGCTCGAGCTCAGTGCATCGTGGTCGTGCCCGGCATGAAGCAAGGCGCCTTCGGTTTCGGTGCCAAATACGGTAAAGGCTTTTTCTCTTGCCGTAAGGGTGAGCATTGGTCCGCTCCCGGATCGGTACGCGTCGAAGGCGGCTCGGCCGGCTTTCAGATCGGGCTCATTGAAACAGATGTCGTACTTCTGGTCATGAACAAAAAAGGCGCGCAGCGCTTGCTCTCAACCCAGTTCACTCTCGGCGGACAGGGCGATGTAGCGGCAGGCCCCGTCGGCCGGACTTCTACCGCGCAAACCGATATCAGCTTGCGTGCTGGAATGCTCTCCTGGTCGCGCTCGCGCGGCCTCTTTGCAGGCATCTCCTTACAAGGAGCCACTCTCCGCCAGGACGTCAGTGACAACCAGGAAATTTACGGCCAACGGCTGAGCAATAAACAGATCATCAACGGCTCCACCGAATGGCCCGCCTCGGCAAGCGAGTTCCACAGCGTTCTCACTCACTACGCCAAACGCGCCCAACGCCGCCTCAAGCACCGTTCTTAATCACTCATACCGCAAAGCAATCAGAGGATCTACACGCGACGCCCGTTGCGCCGACAGGTATGCCGCAATCAGCGCCACCATCGCGATCACCGCGACGGCCTCAATAGTCGTCGCGGGGTCGAACGGCGATAACCCAAACAAGCTCTTCTCAAACCATCGAGCCATCGCCGTCGACACCACGACCCCAATCACAATTCCAACTGCAACCAGCCGCCAGGTCTCGTTCAGGACCATTCGGATCACGGCCGATCTCTCGGCGCCCAGCGCCAGCCGTATGCCAATCTCCGCCGTCCGCCGGGCGGTCATATACGCCATCACTCCGTACAGCCCAATCGCTCCTAACAGCAGCGCCAGCACTCCGAAGAAGCCGGACATCTTGGCCACCAGCCGCTCTGCCGCAAGCTCGTCGTCAATCAATCCATCGGCGCTCGCAATACTTAGTACCGGCAGATTACGATTGAAATCTGCAATCGTCCGCCGCACTCCCGCAGCTGCGCTCTCTGACCCACCACGCGTTCGAATCTCGAAGTTAATAAATGAAACCGGCTCTTTGTCCTGTAAGTAAGACAAGTACAAACGACGCGGCGTGGGCTGCCGCACATCGCTTTGTTTTACATCACCTACAACCCCAACAATCGTCCACGTAATCCGGTCCTTTCCTTGCCCGTCAAATAAGTGTCTGCCGATTGCACTTGCGTTGGGGAAGTAGAACCGCGCCATCTTCTCATTGATCACCGCCACCCTCTGGCCGTGTTCGCTGTCTTGGGCCCCAATGCCCCGTCCTTCCACTACCCTGGTGCCCACCACCTCGAAATAGCCGGGTCCCACGCGGTCCGAGCCGTTCAGCTTATCTGCTTCCCCGCGCGGCGTGTATCCTTCCACCTCCGCATTACTCTCCGAATCCGTACCGCTGAATAAGCCGTTCTCTGAGAACGTAACCCCCTCCACTCCCGGAAGCTGTTGCAGTCTTCTCAGCAGTTCCATGGTCATCTGACTCACTTGCGCATCTTTGTAGCCGCCAGTTCTTGGTCCACTTCCACCAGCAGGAGGTCCTTACGCGCATACCCCACATCTACGCTCCGCAGCTTTCGCAACGTGCCCAAAAATAGCCCCGCAAACACCAGCAGAGTGAGTGAAAGTACAATCTGCGAAACCACCAGCATCCTCCCGAACGCCCGCGAGAAACCGTCCGGCTGTTGTCCCGACCTGCTCTCCTTCAGGCTCGACACCAGATCGAAACGCGTCGTTCTGAGTGCTGGCGCTAGCCCAAACAGCAATCCCGAAAGGATCGCGAGCGCGGCAGTGAAGAACAATACCGGGGCATTCAACTCTGTGCGCAACGGCAGCGGCCCTTCGGGAGAAATCAAGCGCAACAGCGCCCGGCTGCCCCAGAAAGCAAACGCCAGCCCCACCGCACCCCCAGCGCAGGCAAGCGCCAGGCTCTCCGTCAGCAGTTGGCGGATCAGTCTCATCTGGCCGGCGCCCACCGCCAGCCGCAGCCCCATCTCACGTCCTCTGCTCAGCGCGCGCGCAAGCTGAAGATTCGCGACATTCGCGCAGCAAATCAGAAGAATTACTCCGACAATCCCCATCAGAATCATCAGCGGAACGGAGGAATCCTGGCGCATGCGCGAGAAGCCTTTTGCTCCGGAAGAGACCTGAATTCTTTCCCGCAGCAGCTTCCGAAGCTCCTCCGGCGTCTCATCTCCTTTGTAAAGCTCCCGGAAAATCTGCGCTCCTGTCACGTTCACCGCGGCCTCTGCTTGCCTCTGTGAGACCCCCGGCTTCAGTCTCCCCATCATCAGCAGCCAACTCACCTTCCGGTCTCTCAAGTAATCGCGTCCTGGGTTCGCCGCTGACTGCATTGTGATCGGAAACCAGATGTCATTTGGCACGCCCACTACATCGCCGAAAAAATCCCTGGGAGTAACTCCAATCACCGTAAAGCTCGAGCCGTTAATAGTTACCCTCTGTCCAATCACCCCAGGATTCCGCCCGAACTGCCGTTCCCAATAGCCGTAGCTGATCACAATCACCGGCGCGCCGCCTTCCCGGCGTACTTCCGTTTCCGTGAACGTGCGCCCCATCAGCGGACTGACACCTAACGCTGAAAAGAAATTTCCACTGACGAAACGCCCGCGCACGCGCCCGGCACTTGCGGCATTCGGCGTCCCGCCTAACAACACATTCAGCTGCTCACTTCTCCCCTCGCTATAAACCTCGCTGAAGACCGAGTTTCTCTCTCGAAATCGTTCGTAGAACGGACCGGAGAAAAGGTCCGTACGCCCCCCCGATCCTACAGAAACGCCTGCTGTCCGCGCCGGGTTTCCAATCGTCATCAACTCACCCGGGTTCCGCACCGGCAGTGAGCGCAATAAAAGTGCATCAACCAGGCTGAAGATGGCGGTATTCGCCCCAATTCCCAACCCCATCGACAAAATAGCCACGGCCGCAAATCCGGGGCTCTTCCGCAGCACGCGCGCCGCGTACCGAACGTCTTGCACCAGCCTCTCGATCGACATCCACCCCCACATCTCGCGTGTAACCTCCTTCACCAGCCCTACATTCCCAAATTCCCGCCGCGCCTCTCCCACCGCTTCGTACGCGGCTTCACCCTCTCTGGCCCGGTCCTGCGCTGCCATGCGGAAATGACTCTCTATCTCTTCTTCCAGGTCCGCCTCACGCGCCCGCCTCCGCCTCAGCCCGTTCCACATACCCATGCCTTAACCCTCGCCTGCCATCGGATCCAACACCGCCGCGATGGCCCCCACCATCTGCGCCCACCGGTTACGCTCGGAAACTAGCTGCTTCTTCCCCGCCGTCGTCAGTTGGTAATACTTGGCGCGCTGGCTGCTCTCACTCACCTTCCACTCCGATTTCACCCATCCCTGCTTCTCCAGCCGGTGAAGAGCCGGATACAGCGATCCAGTCTCGATCTTTAAAAGCTCCCCTGAGCTGGCCCGAATGGCATTCCCAATCCCGTACCCGTGCTGCGGCCCCCATTGCAGCGTTCGCAGAATCAGCATGTCCAACGTTCCCTGCAGCAATTCAATTCGGTCTTGATAGGACGCCTTCCGCATGATGTAGAGATTCTACATGCTTTGCCGTAGCCTGTCTACCCCCTCTATCCTTGTGCCGGCATCCGCCTTTACAATAATGAAGACATCATGCCCACGCTCGCAGTTCACATCAGCCGTTCCCGCCGAAGTGCGAAACGCGAGATCCGTTCATCCTGCCAGTGATAAAGCACACCGGAACCAGCCTCATCGTCCCTTGTTACAACGAAGCTTCCAGGCTCGACCTCGGCCAGTTCCGTTCCTTCCTGTCGTCCACCGGGGCCGTTCGCATTCTCTTCATCGATGACGGTAGCCGCGACAACACTCTCGACGTTCTGAAGAAGCTTTCCTCATGCTATGAAGATCGCGCGGCAGTTCTGGCATTGCCGGGCAACAAGGGCAAAGCCGAGGCCGTTCGCACCGGCATCGTGCACGCACTCCAACACTTCGAACCGGAATTCATCGGGTATTGGGATGCCGATCTTGCCACTCCGCTTAATGCCGTGCCGCGCTTTCTCGACATACTCAATCAGCAGCCCGCCATCGAAATGGTCTTTGGCGCGCGCGTCAAATTATTGGGCCGCCATGTCGAACGCATTCCCTTGCGTCACTATCTCGGCCGCGTTTTCGCAACCGTCGTCTCTGTTGCGCTCCAGATCCCGATCTATGACAGCCAATGCGGCGCCAAGCTGTTTCGCGTCGACAAGAACTGCGCCCAAGTCTTCGCCCAGCCCTTCCTGTCGAAGTGGGTCTTCGATGTCGAAATCCTCGCCCGCTACTTGAACGTCTATGGCCGTGATCCCAAGCGCTTACAGCAAGTCATCTACGAATATCCGCTGGAGAAATGGGTGGACGTTGCCGGCTCCAAGGTTCGCCCCGCAGACTTCCTCAGGGCTCTCGGCGATATCGTCAAAATCAAACGCCAATATCTCTAGCGCCCGAGTTCTTAACCCTTTGCGCGCCTAACGGAGTACCGCCTGCGGAACAGCAAACTCATCAATCAGCTGGAATAACTTCTCAATGTGTATCGGCTTTGATAAGTACGCATCCATCCCTGCCGCCAGACAGCGTTCCTGATCGCGCTCCAGCGCATGTGCCGTCATCGCGATAATCGGCAGCCTTACACCCAGCTGCGCTTCCCGTTCGCGGATCGCCGCGGTTGCTTGATAGCCGTCCATCTCCGGCATCTGCACATCCATCAGCACCAGGTCCACTTCCCACTTCACCTGCTCCAGGACCTCCATCGCCTCCCGCCCGTTGTTCGCCGTCGTCACGAAATGCCCGTGCTTTTCAAGTAACCGCACCGCCAGCTTCTGATTCACGGGCGTGTCTTCCACCAGCAAAATGCGCAGCGGCGCAGCGCTTGTCCTCTGCGGCAACAGCTTCTCCGTACGGCTCACCGCCGCGCGCGGTTTGCCCGCGCCGCCCAGCGACCGCGCCATCGCTTCCCGAAGCTCCACCGCGTCAACCGGCTTGATTACCCGCTCCGCAATGCCCAAATCGCTCCAACTGGCCGCGTCCGTCAGATCGCCCGCTGAACTCAGCATCATGATGATCGCGCCCGTCAGCCCCGCTTCATCCCGCAGGCGCCGCGCCAGAGTCAGCCCGCTCATCCCCGGCATCTCCGCATCCATCAGCACCAGCGCGTACGGCTTCCCCGCATCGCGCGCCCGCTCCACCTCTCTAAGCGCCGCTTCCCCCTGCCCCACTCCAGCCGCACTCGCGCCCCACCTCCCCAACAGCTCCTCTAGCGTCTGGAGCAGTGTCGCGTTGTCATCCACCACCAACACCGGCAAACCACGCAGGTCCAACGAACTCGCCTGCCGCGCCCGCTTCCCCACACCGAAGCACGCCGTGAATCCAAACGTGCTGCCCTGCCCCGGCTCGCTCTCTACCCAGAACCGCCCGTCCATCATCGTCACCAGTTGTGACGAAATCGAAAGACCCAGCCCCGTGCCGCCGTACTTGCGCGTGGACGATCCGTCTGCCTGCGTGAACGCCTCGAAAATGCTCCTCTGCTTTTCGGGCGCTATGCCGATCCCCGTATCGCGTACCGTGAATTCCAAACAGCACTTGCCCTCCTGTCCGTTCACCTTGCGCACGCCAAGCACAATCTCGCCCCGCTCCGTGAACTTGATCGCATTGCCTATCAGGTTCACCACCACCTGCGTCAGCCTCACCGGATCTCCCACCAACGTCTCCGGCGCCTCGCTGTCGATCCTGCAAATAAGCTCCAACCCCTTCTGGTGAGCTCGTACCGCCAGTGACTTCAACGCCCGGTCCAGGCCATGTCGCAACTCGAACTCAATTGCTTCCAGCTGCAATTTCTTCGCTTCGATCTTTGAGAAATCCAGAACGTCGTTGATGATACTCAGCAACGAGTCGGCTGATGATTCCACCAGCTGCAGGTATTCGCGCTGCTCTCGACTCAGCTCCGTGTGCAGCGCCAGCTGCATCATCCCGATAATGCCGTTCAGCGGCGTCCGGATCTCGTGGCTCATGTTCGCCAGAAACTCGCTCTTCGATTGGTTCGCCGCTTCCGCCAGCTCTTTCGCCACCTTCAATTGTTCTTCGGCGCGCTGCCGCTCCACGTTCTCCGCCTTAAGGTCCAGCACTCGTAACTGCAATTCATCGCGAGAACTTCGCAGCGTGCCTTCGGCTCGCTTATCTTCCGTGATGTCCTCCACGATTCCTACAATCCGGTCCAGTTCTCCCACTGCATCGAACACCGGGAATGCGCGGTCCCACACCCACCGCATCGATCCGTCCCGGCGAATCACCCGGTACTCGGTCTCCGCGTTCCGCCCTAAGTTTTGCTCCTCTTTGGCCGCCATCACACTCTCGCGATCGTCCGGATGAACCGCCTCCAGCCACAAATCGTTATTTCGCAGCACCGCATCCGGCTCATCCAGCCAGATCTCGCGGTAAGCCGGACTCACGTAAACAAACTCGCCCGTCCTCGGATCCACCATCCAGAACACCTCGCGGATGTTCTCGGCAAACTGCCGGAAGCGCTTCTCACTCTCCCCTAGGGCCCGCGTATGATGCGCCAGCGCCCGCGTTCGCTCATCTACCAGCAGAACCAGTTTCCTCTCGCCCACCCGCAAGCGCCTTATCCGCAGCCGGTACGCGCCCAGGAACACGCCCGCCCCTGTCAGCAGGCACAGCCCCACAAACCAGCGCGTCTGATACCACTGCGGCGTCAGCCTGAACGCAACCGACGCGCCCGTCGTGTTGCACCCCCCGCCCTTGTTGCACGCCATCACCTGGAACCGGTATTCACCCGCTGGAATGTTCGTGTAGTACGCTGTCCTCCGGCTCCCCGCCTCTACCCACCCCCCATCGAAACCGTCCAGCATGTAACGAAAACGAATGCCGTCCGGCGACAAAAAGCTCGGCGCCGTAAACTCGAACTCCAGTTGCCCATGTCCTGCCGCGTGCCGGATTGCTCCATTGAGCGCCACACTCTTGTGATCAATCGACACCCGCTCAATCACCACCGGAGGACCGCCTTCACCCACTTCCACATGCGCCGGGTCCACTACGCTCAAACCCTTCATCGTCGGGAACCACAGCCGGCCGTCGCGCGCTTTCCATCCCGCCGGTTGAAAGCCTCCATTACATTCCTTGCTCTTCATTCCGTCGGACCCGTCATACGAAACCGACCGAATGCGCCCAAGCTTCTGATCCGCGAACGCTTCCAGATCGTCTCGCTTCACGCGAAATACGCCCCGGTTCGAACTCATCCACAGCCACCCGGCGCCATCGCTCAAAATGTCTAGAACCGAATCGTCAAACAGCCCGTTCCGCATGGTGTACGCTGTAAACTTGCCGTTCCTGAACCGCTCCAATCCTCCGCCGCTCGTGCCTATCCAGAGCGTCCCGTCCGCGTCGCCCGTGATCGCCCACACCACATCGTTTTGAAGCCCGTTGCGCGTCGTGTACGAAGAGAATCGCCCATCTTCAAACCGGTTCAATCCGCCGCCCATCGTACCGATCCAGAACGTTCCCCGCGCGTCCTGGTACATACATCCCACGTAATCGCTGGTTAAACCGTTCTTGCTGGTGAACGGCGTGAACCGCCTGCCGTCAAACCGCCCCAGCCCGCCGCGCGTCCCCACCCACAGGTCGCCTTTGCGGTCTATGTAAGTCGAAGTCACCCAGTCGCTCGGCAACCCGTCTCGCATGGTGAATAACTCCACCTTGCCGTCTCTCAACCGGTTTAGGCCGTGCCGCCCTCCCATCCACATGCTGCCTTCTCTGTCCTGGACAATGGAGAAGGTCAGCGTATCGGCCAGGCCTTCTTTGGTTGAATAGGAAGCAATTCTGCCGTCCTTCAGCCGGTTCACGCCGCTATTCGTTCCTACCCAAATCGCGCCGTCTCGATCTTCATACACCGGCAGCACAATGTCGCTCGCCAGCCCTTCGCGCGATGTGAACGTCGTGAACGCGCCTTCCTTCAATCGCACCAGGCCGCCGCCCTTTGTGCCAATCCACAGGCTCCCTTCCCTGTCCTCGAAAGTGCTCCAAACCCCATCGGCGCTCAAGCCGTCTTTCGTCGTGTACGCGCTGATCTTGCCCCCGCGGTAACGATTCACTCCACCGTCGCTCGTCCCCATCCAAATAGTTCCCGCACGGTCTTCGGAAATCGACCACACCGTGTTGCTCGAAAGGCCCTCTCGCGTCGTGTAAGTAGTGAAGCGCCCCGCCGCCATCCGCGCCACGCCTCCGCCATTGGTGCCAATCCAAAGGTCTCCATTCAGCCCCAGTTGCAATGCCTTCACGTAATCCAGCGGCAACCCGTTGGCCCGCGTGTAGACGCTGAATGCCCTCGCTTTCAAGTGCGCCAGGCCGGCTCGCGTGCCCAGCCACAGGCTGCCGTCGCGGTCGCCGCAGATGGCGAAAATCGAATTATCCGGCAAGCCGTCTTTTGTGCTGTAGCTATGGAACCGCCCTCCCCAATACCGGTTCAGGCCGCCTTCCGTACCCACCCACACCGCCCCATCGATTCCTTCGTAGATCGCGCGAACTACATCGCTCGACAATCCATTCCGGGTCGTGAAGGTTTTAAATTTTCCGTTCTTATAGCGGGTCAAACCGCCGCCGTTGGTCCCGATCCATAGCGTACCGTCGCGGCCCGCCAACAGCACGTTGATCATGTCACTGGCTAGTTCCGGCGTGTTCTCTTTGCTGAACACCGTGAATCGCACTCCGTCAAAGCGCGCCAGCCCTTCTTCAGTGCCCACCCACAGGTAACCTTCCGCTGTCTGCGCAATCGACGAAACTGAGTTCTGCGGCAGTCCGCGCTCCGCAGCCCACACTTCTTGGGTGTATTGGGTGATTGCCTTATCCGCCTCCAATGCCCCGCGCGCTTGCCCGGCCGCTTGTCCCAACACAAAGACCACGCACGCCAGCAATGTGAACCGGATACCTCGGCGCTCTTTTCGCAATTAACAGCCCGCCCTCAGGGCAATCCAGCTCAAATCGGAACACACTGAGCCTCGCTATTGCACATCGGCGCAACACCCCGAACATTGAAGCTGTCTAGTACGGGATACGCTAGTTCACCGTAGGCCTCCATCACCCCGCCGTCCGCCCTATTACCCTGGTCTCTGCATGTCCTTCCGCACTCTGCTGCTCGCGCCCTCCCGCTCCCGAATCCTACTCACACTGTGCGTCGCTCTCTACTGTTCATCCCGCCTGCCCGCTCAGAACGCCGCGCCGCGAACGATACTCCTCTGGCCGGATGGCGCTCCCGGCGCCCAAGGCCAAGCCGATGTCGATCAGCCATCGCTCACCATCTACCCTGCTCCGGTTCCGTCTAGGGTTCCTACCGGTATCATCGTGTGCCCCGGCGGCAGCTACTCCCACCTGGCTATGGATCATGAGGGAACACAGATCGCCTCCTGGCTCAATGGCCACGGCATCTCTGCTTTCGTGCTCAAGTATCGCCTTGGGCCTAAGTATCATCACCCCGTCGAGCTCTGGGATGCCCAACGCGCCATTCGCTATGTGCGCGCCCACGCGGCTGACTGGGACATCCAACCCAACCGCATCGGCATCTGGGGCTTCTCCGCCGGCGGCCACCTTGCTTCCACCGCAGGCACGCATTTCGACGCCGGTGACCACTCCGCTATCGACCCGGTCAACCGGCAAAGCTCACGGCCCGATTTCATGATCCTCGCCTACCCCGTCATCACTCTCGAAGACCCTTACGCCCACACCACCTCACGCAACAACCTGCTGGGTGAAAAGCCCGACCCCGCCCTCATCGGATTGCTTTCGAATGAGCGCCAGGTCACCGCGCAAACCCCGCCCGCATTTCTGTTTCACACCACTGACGACTCCGTTGTTCCCGTCGAGAACAGCGTTCTCTTCTACCTGGCCCTGCGCAAAGCCGGCGTCCCTGCAGAAATGCACATCTACCTCAAAGGCCGCCACGGCGTCGGCCTCGCTCAAGACGACCCCATCCTCCGCACTTGGCCCGATCGCCTCGCCGACTGGCTCCACGCACAACGCCTGCGTTAGAAAATTTCGCCAGGCGCCGCCACCGTCACTTGGGAGTTGAGGGAGCTTTCTTATCGCGTTTCTCATCCTCACCGCTCGCCTTTGCTCGAGCCGTGCCGAATCCGAAGCGCCGCCCGATAATCATCTTCGCGATCAGATGGTCCGTGCTACGTGTCACCCCGACCCCCACGCCGAAGTTGACCTCCCAATTCGGACCCAGATTCAAATCGACAGCGGGAACAATCTGCTGTTGCTCATCGTGGAAAGGATCGAACCCGGTCACCGGCCCCAGCGAGCCGTAATATTCCAATCCCGCATTGATCCGGTGAGTAACGTCGTAACCCGCTTTGAAGTTCGGAGAAAACGAAACGCCCTGCCTCACGCCCGGTCCATGAAACGACCTATCGACCGTGGGATTAAACGCCAGATACCAGCGCCCCAGTTGTTTATCTACAATCGGGCGAATCTCTAGCGTCCAGGTGTCTTGGGAGAACACATGACGCTGGTAGCCCGCTTCAAGCGACAGGCTCACGCCTACCGGCCAGTGCCATGAGTCCGGCGCCCTCACCCGCGGCCGTATGTGATCTCCCACCCAATTCCAGCTGCCGCCCCGCGGGACGCTCGTGAAAATGTAAAAGCCCGTCTCAAACCAATTGGTCCACCCCTGCGTTATCTCCACCGTCTCGTGCCACGCCCTTGCGTCGGCAGCACGCCACCCACAGCATCTCTCGACCCTGAAGCCGTGTAGTTACTGTGCAGCTCCACCATCGTCCGGCCCGGCGCTACAGTCTCCGATCCGTAGACTTGAATCTCGTAATTGTCTTGCGCCCTTACCGAAGCGGTAGATACCGGCAGCAGGAGGAGACACGCCCAAAGCGCACCGGCGGGCCACTTCCTCAGAACTTGATCCCAGCCACCATGGCTCATCCATTGAGCGTACCGGCACGTCCTCTGGCGTTCTTGCTGCGCCATAGTTGTGACGTGCTGAATTACGCCATCATTCCGGCAAGCATCCTTGCCTTCAGTCCTCACCTCCTCGCCCAGGATCCCGCTAAAACCCTTCCGCGCAATTATCAGATTGCATTCGAAAACAACTTCGTTGAGGTCGTACGCGTTCATTACCAGGCACACGAAAAGCTCCCGCTCCATGATCACTCGCAACGGCCCACCGTCTACGTTTATCTGACCGATTCCGGACCAGTCCGGTTCAGTCACGTCGAGGAACAGCCATTCGCACTCACCCGTCGCCCCGTGAAAGCAGGAGACTTCCGCGTCAGCCCCGGCCGCCTTGAGAAACACCAAGTCGAAAACATCGGCAATATTCCAACCGAGTTCCTGCGCGTCGAGTTAAAGCGCGTCCCTCTCGGCTTGGACGACTTTCAGTTTCGTGGCAATTGGACTTTCGACCTCACAAAGACCGCCATCACCAGCCAGTTTGCTTCTCCCCAAATTGCGATTCAACGCTGCGTGGTCGCTGCGAAGGACCGTGCCCAACCCTTTACTTCGGCGCGACCTGTACTTCTCATCGCTTTTTCGCACGCTTTAGTTCAAACCGGATCGGCTGCACCTAAATCACTCAAGCGTGGAGACCTATACTGGCTTAACCCGCAACAGCCGATGCACATTGAAAGCACGCCCGGCGCAACAGCCCACCTTCTCGCCATCACATTCTTGCAGTGACTGACCTAACGAAGAAATGAGTAACCTACATAAACCACGTTATTGTCAAGGCCGCGCCAGTTTCCTCAATTGCATAAAGAACGCACCACCCACTTCGTGAGGCATTCATCATTCATAGCGGACAGCAGTAGTCTGGGATGTGTGGGCGTGCAAGAAACCATCCGGAACAGGCCTCGCTGGGTTTGGGTAGCATGCCTTATCTGCGCCTGCCTGGCCCCTGCACAGCAGGCGCCTTCAGAACGCGAATCAATTCCCACCTTCGGAACAACAGTCGTCGTTTCCTCAGGCCTGCGCGGCGATATCTATTTCATTCCCGTCGATACCGTACGGCTTCCGGACTTCAAACATCTTAAGTCCGTTGGCGCCATCTACACGACAAACCTCAACGTCCCGCCTGGTAACTTCCAACAAGGCTTCCCCGGCATTACCAGCCGCTACGAATGGTTTGCCATCGATTACACCGGCCGATTCTGGATCGAACAGCCAGGCCGCTATCGCTTCGGCCTCACCTCCGACGACGGCTCTAAGCTCTACCTTGATAGCCGCCTCGTCATTGATAACGACGGCGTCCATGAGTCCTCGGGCTGCACCGCCAACGTCGATCTCGCGCGCGGCATTCACTCCTTGCGCGTCTCTTACTTCCAAGGACCACGATTCCAGGTATCGCTGATTTTAGGCGTTGCCAGACCCGGCGCGCCCTGGCGAATCTTCGATACACGCGACTTTACCCCACCATCAAACTCTGACGCCTGGACGTCCAACGATGCCGGCCAACCGAAGAAGCAAAACGGCAAAGTGCGGCGCGGCAACTGCTGGGCGCAATGAGCCGAGCGGCGCCCGCGATACGATAAGCTCGCCCAGATGAAGCGTTTCTATGATGAAGCGTCCCTGGCAAGCATCGCGATGAACTCTAGACTAGCCCTCCTCCTACTTCTCGCCGCCCCCTTACTCGCTTCCGCCGCCGCTAGGAATCAATGGGTCGCGACCTGGGGAGCAAGTCCCGCGCCGCAACTCGCGACGCAAGGCGACGTGGTTGCCGCAAACCTCACACTCGAAAATCAGACCCTGCGCGAAATCATCCACACAAGCATCGGCGGCCATTCCGTCCGCGTGCGGCTTTCAAACGCCTATGGAAAGCAAACGGTCGAAATCGGCGCCGCTCACATCGCGTTACATGCGCAAGGGCCGGCTATCACGGCGGGGTCCGACCGCACGCTCACCTTCAGTGGCCGCGCCGCTGTCTCCATCCCGCCCAATGCGTTAGTTCTCAGTGATCCGGTGATGTGGGACGTTCCCGCCTCCCGCGATCTCGCCATCAGCCTCTTCCTCGCGAAACCTGCAACCGCCGCGGGGACGCACTACTCAGCCCAACAGACTTCTTACATCGGGCAGGGCAACCTGACTTCCGCCGCCTCCATCCACGATCCCGCGTCCCTCACTTCCTGGGTCTTCCTCACCGGTGTGGACGTGCTGGCTGGTCCCTCCGCCTCCACCCTCATCGCATTCGGCGACTCCATCACCGATGGCGCGCATTCCACCGTCGATGCCAACCATCGTTGGCCCGACATCTTGTCCGATCGCCTTCTCGCAAAGCACAGCCGCAAGCCCATCGGCGTGCTCAATGCCGGTATCGGTGGCAATCGCATTCTCCACGACCCTGCGAGCAATCTCCGCTTCGGCGACAATGCTCTCGCGCGCTTCGATCGTGACGTTCTCGCACAGCCAGGCGTGCGCTATGTCATCATCCTTGAAGGCATCAACGATCTTGGTCACGCCGGAACATCCGCTCCCGCCTCAGAAAGCGTAAGCGCGCAAGACATCATCGCCGGCCTCACCCAGATGATTGAACGCGCGCACGAGAAGGGACTCCAAATCATCGGCGCAACCATCACACCGTTTGAGGGCGCCCTTTCCCCAGGCTATTTCACACCCGCCAAAGAGCTGCAACGAAAAGCTGTCAACCAATGGATACGAACCGCCAACGCATTCGACGCCGTCATCGACTTCGAAAAGGCCTTGCAGGATCCGAACCATCCCGACCGCATGCTCCCAGCCTACGACTCGGGCGATCATCTCCATCCAAACGACGCCGGATACAAAGCCATGGCCGGCGCCATCGATCTATCTCTCTTCAAGTAAGAGCGCCAACATAAGAGCACCAACATGAATCGCAGACAATTTCTTCAATCGACCGCCGCCGCCGGCCTCAGCTCCCCTTTCCTCTCCTTTGCCCAGCAGAAGCGCCGCAGAGTCGGCCTGATAGGTTGCGGCTGGTACGGCAAAATCGATCTCGTTCGTCTCATCCAAGTCGCTCCCGTCGAAGTAGTCTCGCTTTGCGATGTGGACAAACAGATGCTCGACCGCGCCGCCAACATGGTTGCGTCAAGACAAGCCTCCGGAAAAACTCCGCGCACTTACAACGACTACCGCCGGATGCTCGCTGAAAAAGATCTCGATCTCGTCCTGATCGCCCCTCCCGATCACTGGCACGCACTCATCATGATCGAAGCCGCAAAATCGGGCGCGGATATTTGGGTCCAGAAGCCCATCAGCGCCGACGTCTCAGAGGGCCGCGCCATGGCGGCAGCCGCTCACACGTATGGCCGCGTCGTCCAAGTCGGGCTCCAGCGGCGTAGCACTCCACATCTCATCGAAGCTCGCGACCGCTTTATCCAGGAAGGCAAGCTGGGCAAAATCTCTCTCGTCGAAATTTACTGTTACTACCATATGCGCGCCACCGCCAACCCGCCTGACACAAATCCGCCTGCGTATCTCGACTACAACATGTGGACCGGCCCGGCGCCCATGCGGCCTTACAACTCGTTAGTCCACCCTCGCACTTGGCGTGCATTTATGGAATACGGCAACGGCATTGTCGGCGACATGGCCGTTCACATGTTGGATATGACTCGCTGGATGCTCGGCCTCGGCTGGCCCACCCGAATTGCTTCTACAGGCGGCATCCTGGTGGACAAAGCCAGCAAGGCCAACATCTCCGACACGCAAACCGCCACCTTCGACTTTAACGATTTGCGAGTGGTCTGGCAGCACCGCTCATGGGGAGCTCCCGCCGATCCCAAGTATCCCTGGGGCGCCACCTTTTACGGCGACAAAGGAACCCTCAAAGCCGGCGTCTACGGCTACGACTTCATCCCTGCAAACGGTGGTCTACCTGTCCATCGCGATGTCACCTACGAGTTCGAACAATTCCCCGAAGACAAAACGGAGAAGGATCTGGAGACGCATGTTGCGCCGGCCATTCGCTACCACATGAAGAACTTTCTAAGCGCCATCGATACTCGCTCAAAGCCCGTGGCAACCATCGAAGAAGGGCATATCTCCACCGCCTCCTGCATCCTCGCCAACAACGCCATGAAACTCGGACGGACAATCGAATGGGATGCGGCCGAACAGCAAGTTAAAAATGACGATGAGGCAAACCGCCTCTTAGCCCGGCCCTACCGTGCGCCCTGGGTTCATCCGACTTGAATCATCCGACTTGAATTCATCCACTTTAGGATTCACCCGCTTGCCTGAGCAAGCCGGCGTTCAATCACTCTTCAGCTTCATCACCAGCAACGTCATGTCGTCGTGCTGTGGCGCCCCGGCCGTGAAATCGTCTGCTGCCCGGAAGACCGCCTGCAGAATGTCTTCCGCCGATCCCTTCCGCGCACCTTCCGCAGCCGCCGTCATCCGCTCTTCACCCCACTCTTCCTCGTCAGATGTCATGGCCTCGCTGATCCCGTCCGTATAAGTCAGCAGCACATCGCCGGCCTTCACCATCACGCAATCTTCCTGGTATTGCGCCACGCTCAACAGCCCCACCACCAAACCGCCCGTCTCAAGCTGCAATGTCGAGCCGTCCCCCGCTCTCATCAGAACCGGTGGATTGTGGCCTGCGTTCACATAGCGAAGTGCCCCCGTCGCCGGATCATACGTTGCGAAGAAAAATGTAGCGTACCGATTGTGTGACGATGCTTCGTAAACTAACTGGTTCACTCGCTGCATCGTCTTGGCCAGGTCCTTCGATCCATCGAGCGTCATGCCGCGCAAAGACGCCCGCAGACTTGCCATCAACAGCGCCGCCGAGATTCCTTTACCCGACACATCTCCGATCGCCAGGCCCAGCCGCCCATCTTCCATCTCGATGAAATCGTAATAATCACCGCCCACCGCCAACGCCGGCCTGCACATCCCGGCCAAACTCACGCCCTTCATTTCGGGCACTCGTTGCGGAAACAGGCGTTGCTGTACTTCGCGCGCGATCTCGATCTCCCGGTTCATTCGCTCGCGCTGCGCCGCCTCATTCGCCAGTGAGTGCGCCAACTCACTCACCTCTAGCGCCAGCCCCGTCTGCGTCGCCACCGATTGCAGCATCCGCAAATCGGCCGGCGTATACGCCTCCTCTGACCTCTTAGCGCCCAGCGACATCACACCCATCAGCCTCTCTCGTCCGGGCAGCGCCAACAGCAGCTCTGCTTTCACCTCCGCTAAAACCTGCCGTTCCTCTGCCCCGGCCGCTTCCAACCAAGCCTCAGGCCGGTCACGGTAAATCGTTGCCGGCCGGTTCGTCTTTGTCAGGTTCTCTACCGTTGCCGAATCGTCCAGCAGCAGCAGTGGACCCGCCGCGCTGAAGCCAACCGCCTGCTGTAAGTGAAATACCTGACCGCCCCTTAACCACACTGCAATCTGCGGTACGTGCAGAATTTCGGAGATACGATGCGCAACCGTATCGATCAGCGGTCCCTTCTCGGTGAACCTTCGTGCGTGTTCCGAAAGTTCGCTTAGAACCAATTCGGCATTGTACGCTTCACGAAAGAATCTCCGGTCTAGCCACCTCTGTAGTTTCTTGCTGAAGCTGTCTCGCATCACGAATACCCGAAACGCGACAATCAGAAGTATCAGCGCCACATCCAGCGCTCTGTGTTGGTTACGCTCAAGTGTTGGAATGATAAATCCAAACAGCAAGAGCGCGCCTAACGCTAACTGCACCACCACCAGTGTTGCTTTGGCCAACGCGTACTTCGTCCCCATCCGCAGCAGGATGCGCACATCCATTGCTCTCTGCACCACCACAACGTAGGCCAGTGTCAGCGGAAATAGCACAATCATAAGCACTGCAATGCCCAGGGTCCAGCGGGAATTGGGAAGCACTCCGAAAACCAGCAGCAATCCCGCTAGTGACACGCCGCTCCCCACCGCCAACACTCGTAGGCGCCTGCGTGCATCGGCCGTTGACGCCGTTCGCACCTTGTCAAAAATCGATATCAGAAACAACAGCACGCAAACAACGTCGGCCCAGCCTGAGATCCTGTCGTGCCAGCCTTGCTCCTGCTTCAGCAAAGGATTCGCGCTCGCGTCGAGCGACTTCAACCACCCCAATTGCAACGACACCACAAGGCCCAGCCCCGTCACCGCGGTGAGTACCCATTTGATCCAAGGCCATCTCACATCTACTCGCCAACGCTCCGGAAAGTAGAATCCGAACCAAAGCAGCGCCGGAAATACCAGCGCCCCCACCGCCAGGTTCCAGGAACCCAACGCCATGTACCAGAAACCCGGCCTCCACGACCAGTCCAGATTCCCGAACGCGATCTCCGGGAAACTGAGCAGCACTAACACCAGCCACGCATTCAGATCCCGAGGCTTCGCCGCCACCACCCAATAACCCACCCCTAGCCCCAGCGCCGGTACAAACAGAATCGCTGACAGCAGCGCAACGTAGCCTCCCAATCCGAAGTCCGGCCCCTCCAGCGCCTTGAGCGTAAGACGGACTTCTTTGACGCGCCCACTCGGGCTCCGCGCCGAAACATCCATCCGGCTACCCGCCTTTGCTGACCTTATTTCCCGGATGAACTGCGCCCGTCCGCTATACCTCTTGCCATTGATTTGCTCTACTTGATCGCCTTGCGCCAGCCCGGCATTCTTTGCGGCTGTGTTCACTTCTCCCAAGGTCTTTCCGTCATCTTGGAAATCGAACGGGATCGCGGCATGTTCCGCCGCATGGAACCACTCTTCTGAAAGCGCATTCACGCCCATCCCGTAGTAGATCGTGCTAGCCGCAGCAAACAGCAAGAGAAGCAAATACTGCGTGCGTGAGGACCGGTGCCGCATGGTGGCTATTCTCTCTCAGGCCGCCCCGCGCTCACACCGGTTGGGCTTCCGCGTCGTTCCGAATCTATTTCTTCTTGCAAACCATAGCGCGCCCATTCTGGTGCAGCGCCATTCACAATTCAATGCCGATCTCTCGCCCCAGTTTGCTAAGGGGCAAACGGGTCAGACTGATCTGGGGACAAACGGGTCGGGGACAAACGGGTCAGACTGGGACAAACGGGTCAGGGACAAACGGGTCAGGGACAAACGGGTCAGACTGGGACAAACGGGTCAGACTGATCTGCGCTATTTTCCTGAGGGCAGACGGGTCAGACTAATCTGCGCTATTTTCCTTCGCAGAAATCTACCGCGTTCGTTTAACAAAAAACGCTCCTGCTCGCGACAGAAGAATGAAATAAAACCGCTTACTCTTGCGCCGACATCTACTGGTCGGAATCGCGCCATGCACTGATCTTCAACCGCCGGCACACCCAGGGGGCAAACGGGTCAGGGGGCAAACGGGTCAGACTGATCTGCGCTATTTTCTTCGCAGAGATCTACCCCGTCCATTTAACAAAAACGCCACCGCTCGCGACAGAAGAATGAAATAAACCGCTTACTCTTGCGCCGACATCTGCTGGTCGGAATCGCGCCATGCACTGATCTTCAACCGCCGGCACACCCAGCACAAATCGTCTGACAGTTGCGGACCCGTTAGCGGCGTGCACCCTCCACCGCATACTCCGCACATTTTGACGGCCATCGGCCGCTCTGGCTCAATCGACTTCTTCGCCATTTCTAAAATCTCGGGCGAAACGATGGGCTCGGCGATGGTCTTCTTTTTCATTCTTGTTTTCACTATAGAACAGTTCCACTCCCTCGAAACCAAACTGTTCAGTTCCGTGCAAGCCTTCAATACTATGACGTTCCGTACCACTCACAAGCTTCCGCCATCGTCGACTAAGATTCAGACGAGGGGGTTAACTCCAGTTAATGGCAGACACTGCGTTTTTGTTTCCCGGTCAGGGCTCACAATACGTCGGCATGGGGAAACTACTGGCACAGGAATATCCAGACGCACGCCGTACTTTTGAAGAGGCAGACCGGGCGCTCGGGGTTCCTCTCTCAAAACTCTGCTTCGAAGGCCCGGCAGAAGAACTCAAGCAAACAGAGAACCAACAGCCCGCGCTATTAACCGTCTCCGTCGCTGCTTATCGCGTCCTGAAGTCGCTCGGCGTCAAAGCCGATGTCGTTGCCGGTCACAGCCTCGGTGAGTATTCGGCGTTGGTGGCCGCCGGCTCGCTCGCCTTTGCCGATGCCCTCAGGCTCGTCCGCAAGCGCGGCCGTTACATGCAACAAGCTGTCCCCGAAGGCGCCGGCGCCATGGCAGCGATCTTGAAACTGCCCGACGGCAACCTCGACCGCGTTCTCCAAGAAGCCGCTCAGGGCGAAGTAGTCGCGGCCGCCAACTTCAACTCACCCGATCAGGTCGTCATTGCCGGTCACGCCCCAGCCGTCGCGCGCGCCATGGAATTAGCCACAGCAGCCGGCGCCAGGCGCGTCATCCTCTTACCCGTCAGCGCTCCCTTCCATTGCTCGCTCATGCTTCCCGCCCAGCACAAGCTCCGTGACGATCTCCAGGCCACCCGTTTCAAAGATCTCTTCATACCTTTGATCAACAATTGGCAAGCCCGCGAAATCGAGTGGGCACAGGATGCTCGCCGCGGCCTCTTTGAGCAGATCCCCAATCCCGTCCGTTGGACCGAAACCATCCGCCTCATCGCTCAAAAAGGAGTCAAACGCGTCATTGAGGTCGGTCCCGGTTCCGTGCTCATCGGCCTTTGTCGCCACATCGATTCATCACTCCAGGGAGTAAAGTTCGGAGAGCCCGCGGACCTCGAGAACGTGAAAAGTGCGTTCCCTTAAAGCTTCTGACGGTCGCTTCGCAATCGCCGATCTCGTCCCTCACCGGCAACTAACTGGGCTGACCGCGCCAACCAGCGTTGCCGGGCAGTGACTTACACAACCGATCGTGCAATATCAACCAAATCACTGAACAATCCGTAAGCCGTTTGCTCCACGCCCGGGTTGATCAGGATGGTTCCAACCGTACCCATCAGGTCCGTGTGAAATAACAGCAGGTTCGACGTTCCTCTCGCACTCGCCAAAATATCCGTCGCCGATAGAATTTCAGGCCTCACTTGCAGACGCACGGCGCCGTCCACGCGCTCGCCCCGGCTCACCAGCATCGTCGTCTGCCCGTTTCGTGCGAGTTGGATCGCTTCGTTCGTCGTCAACTCGCCTAGGCCCCGCCGGTCTACCTGCTGCGGCGTCGTGCCCGCATCCATCAACACGTTCGCCAGCGCCGCCGCTTTTGCCGCCGAATCCCATCCATCAATGTCGTACGAGGCGTCCGCCTCCGCGATCCCCAACCCTTGCGCTTCCCGTATGCCGTCCGCCATCGTGAGCCCTCGCTCCATCGCCGCCACCACGATCTTCGATGTCGAGTTCAACGCCCCCGTGAAACCCTGAATCGTCGCCCCCGGCAGATTGTTCCTTACCATGTTGAAAACCGGTGCCCCGTCCATCACGGTCGACTCGAAGCGAAACTCCGCTTGCGCCCTCCGAGCCTCCTCGCTCAACAATCTAAAAGCGTGCGCAATGGGTCCCTTGTTCGCAGTGATGACGTGAATGTGGCGGGCAAACGCTGCACGGATGTGCGAGATCGCCGGCTCCCCTGTTCCCGGCTCCAGCGTCGTCACTTCGATTGCTACATCCGGCCGCGCCCGGTCCAAAAACTCATCCATCGAATACGCCGCCGGCCCGAATTCAGGCTCTATGCCCAAGCCCTTCGTTGCATAAGCTGTTCCATGTCTCCTCGTATGCACTCCCACAATCCGGAACGGATACGCAGACTGCTTCCTCAACAGCAAACGGGAAAACGCTCTCGCCACATTCCCATAGCCGATCAATACCACGCGCAACTCTTGAGATTAGCAGTGCCCTTCCCGTACTTCTTTGCTTGACAGCCGCCACCACCTTCGCCAGACTGAAGATTCAAAAAGGGTTTGTGAAATTATCTAGCCTTCTTCTGCTCTCCCTCACCGCTTCGCTGGCTTTCGCTCAGCAGGCCCATCAGGATGAGAACTCCACGCAGTGGAGCCCCGTGACACTCGCCGGTGAGTTCCTCGAACACGACTATGTCAACTGGTTCGCCTATGCCGACGGTGTTTACGACACATACGCGCCTATCTCCACCAACGGCCAAACCACTAACGGCGGAAGCTTCGGATGGACGCTGGGCGGCGGCGTGAACGTCAATCACGAGTTCCGTGATGGCCAGCTTTCCCTTAGTTATCGCGGCGATTATCGCGATTACGCCAGCTCCAGTTACTCCACTGGAACCGATCAGAATCTCGGAGTTTCCTACGTCAAGCGGCTCGCCAGAAGGTGGACCTTATCCACCAGCCTGGGCGCGGGCATCTCCTTCTACGGCGGTACATTCTCATCCAACTCGCCCAATTCCACTAACATCCTGGTCAACAACCCCTTCGCGAGCGAAACCAAGTACCTGTCCGCCGGCGCCTCCATTAGTTATCAACAATCCCGCCGTCTTAGTTACGTCGCCAGCGGCAGTTACTTCTTACAGCGATATAACTATCCCGGTTCCATCGGCGCCGAAGGCGTCTCGGGCTCCGGCTCCGTCTTCTACCGCGCCACTGCCCGCACCACTGTCGGCGCCACCTATTCGCACAGCTATTACACCTTCCAACGTGGTGTCGGCACCACCAACGGCGATACTATCCAGGCCAGTCTTTCACGCATCTTCCCCAATCACTGGACCGCTTCTGTGTCAGCCGGCGTCACCTTTAGCAGGATCAGTGGGACCTCAGTCCTTCCTGCAGGTTTGTTCTTCTCAAATGTAGGACCGGGCGTTTATCTAGTGCAGCACTTCAACGAATCCACTAGCTTTCCTTCTTTTTCCGGAACAGTCGGCCGTGGCTTCCGCCGCTCAAACTTCTATGCCACTGCTGGCCAGGGGCTCAGCGCGGGAAACGGCTATTATCTGGCTTCAAAGGCCCTCTATTTGAACGCACTGTACTCAATCGCTCTTACCAAACGCCAAAATGTCGGTCTCAGCGGCGGGTACAACCGTCTCTCCAGCGTCTCTAACACTGTTTCCACTCAATTTTCCAGCAGTTCACTCACCGCTTTCTACGCCGTGAACTTGCTTCGCCACTTCGGCCTGAACGCCCGCTACGACTATGTCCATTACGGATCCCTGAGCCCCTATCCGTCCGTAAACGATAACCGCTTGTCGTTCGGTGTCAACTTCAGCTCTAGGAGCGTTCCGCTCACCCTCTTCTAAACGCTGTTACTCACTGCAGCCCTCCAGCCGCCGTCAGCATTTGCTGAAGCCGGACTGCGAAGTTTTCCCCCGACTCTGTTTCAAGCCTACGCCTCTGTACAGGCAATGTCGTTTCCACTTCGTGCACCAGGCGCAACAGGCTCTTGATGTTAGATTCAATCAGCCTGCCTCCGCCCTCTGCCTCCGGGCGCGGTAAGTAGTGGGCGTCCACCCCAAAATCGATCCGCAGGTCTTCCTGCTGCGCCAACTCTTGTTCCGTACCGTTGTCAAACTCCGCTCCGAAACACGCCAGCGCCACCCGTCCCGGCCTCAGCTCCCAGTCAGTTTCGAACTGCCAGATGTCCCACCAGCTTTCTACCCGGTAAGCCACGTCATCCCCCTGGTATTCCCGCAAGGTGGTCAGAACGTCCTCTATATCCACCGGGCCGTTCACAGGCCGCTCTAAAAGCGGAGGCTCCGTCAGATCAATGGCATGGATCGATATCACCGACTGCGGCTGTTCCCGCTGTGAGAGAGGAAAGAGCTGTAGCAGCTTCTCGAAATGCAACAGCCGGTTGCGCCGCGCCTGGCGTTCAAGCCAGATGGACAGGAATAGTTGGTCCGTCACCCCTCCATTATCGGGCGGGAAGGAATATGGCAGTCAACTCGACTCAACAAATGCCGATAACGTACTTGACAAATCAGCTTAAAACCGCTATTCTTTGGATCATGGCAACCGAACCACGCACCCTTCAAGAAGCGGTTATATACTTTGCTAAGCCTTCTAATTGCCGTGAGTACTTGGTTGCCCGCCGCTGGCCCCAGGGTGTAACTTGCCCGCGCTGTGGTTCTGACAAAACTGCCTTCCTGGATAAGTACAACCGCTGGCAGTGCAGTGCGAAACACGACGCTCGTCAGTTCACCGCGAAAACCGGAACGATCATGGAAGACTCTCCTATCACTCTGGACAAGTGGCTGATGGCGATGTGGCTCATTGTCAACTGCAGAAAGGGTATCAGCAGCTACGAGATTCATCGCGCTCTCGGTATCACTCAGAAATCGGCTTGGTTTCTTGATCACCGCATCCGCATGGCGCTGCATACGGGCTCTTTCGAAAATCTGTTGTCCGGCGAATGCGAAGCGGACGAAACGTTCATCGGCGGTAAAGCGCGGAACATGCACAAAGGTAAACGTGCCGAGCGGATCACCGGAACTGGCACCAAAGATAAGACGGCTGTGATGGGCATTCTAGAGCGCGGCGGAAAGGTTCGCACATCCGTTCTTCCCAATCGCAAAAAGAAGGCGATTCAAGCTGAGGTCCGCAAGCACGTGGAAGCCGGTTCCGCGCTCTACAGTGATGCACTGCTCTCCTACGAAGGTCTTGACGGTGATTATTTGCTCATGCGGTGATCGACCATGCCGTGAAGTATGTGGATGGACAGGTTCACACCAACGGGCTTGAGAACTTTTGGTCCTTGCTGAAACGAGGAATAAATGGAACATACGTTTCGGTCGAACCCTATCACCTGTTCCGCTACTTGGATGAACAAGCCTTCCGCTACAACAACCGAAAAGGTGAATCAGGCGAACCGCTAAACGATGCGGATCGCTTTGATATCGCCGTGCGTCAGATAGTTGAGAAACGCTTAACGTGGGATCGACTGACGGGCAAAGAACCGGACCATCCGCCAGCGAACACTAACTGAGAGCGAATCGCATCGCCAAAAGCGCGGCAACCGCAAATCTTGACCCTACCCGGCAAGATAGGTCAATGCATCCAAAGACTTAACAGTTATGCTTCGGCTATCGCCTTCCTCGCCCGGGGAGGCATGGTCCGCAAAATGATCTGACGATCCTCGGGCTGAAATGAACGCAGTTTCTCCCGATGGAAAAGGCTGAGCAAGCCATTTGCAGCTTCCCCGCAACGTTCGGTTAACGCGGCTTGTTTGACGACGGAGTCGCCGTCGCATTTGATTTTGTTGAGGGCTATCCGCATTTCTAGATCTTTAACAGTACGCCCGTGAACTCCTGCAGATAGGTCGCTATAGAGACTGCTGAGTCGATTCAGTGCATCGAATTGAATCTCAAATCGGACAAACTCCGGTATCATCTTGGGATATTCGAAAAGGTCCTCGATGCTCAGATACCATTTTGTTCCACTGTTCATCCTGGCGAATTCAACCGGATGGTCCGAGAAATAAAGATGTCGAAGCGTGTTCTCTACAATCCCCCGGGTCAGAAGCTTGGCTGTTTTGCCGTAGCCCATTAGCGCTTGTGGAAGTATCTGCAGCGCGTCTGAAGCGATTTCTTCGATGAATACCCGACTGTGATCCGGTAGGCCCTTGAGACGGAACCGCCACAGAATGAGGCTATGGGTCACGCGATGGATTCGCTTCGCACTTTCGATGATCGTCGTGGGGGTACAGTCAGGGATGATCCGACGCTTTCTGAGAAAAGACATTACGTTGTCAAATTCGGCGTCTAGCGCAGGAATCGAACGCCGGGCCATCGTTAGAACTGAGTGCCCTTAATTATGCTTTCCCATTGAGAGAAGAAGCTTTTCCTATCAGCTGGCTTAGGCGAATCGGCGGTCATGGCTGCTCTCATTGAAGCTTCTAGATCTTCCCGGGTCCGAGAGTCCTTCGTCTCCAGGTATTCGATTATTCTTGCTGCAATATCGGCTCGGGAAACCTTTTCGAACCGCTTGCGACTCATCCCGGGAAGCACGCGACCAGCGAATTCGGACAAATCAAAATTTGACGGGAAAAGTTTTTTGTCACGTAGCATGTCGAACAGATGCATTGATGCCGCATCGCGCTTTTGTGCGGGTCGCTTTGGTGGCGTCAGTTCGACCGGTGCTCCGGCATCAGCGCCTTCGGCGATCTTTAGATACTCATCCATAAGCCCTACGAGTGCCGGTTAGTCCCTTGACGCGATGCTTCTGAACATCCGCAATTCTTCTTTGGATTTCCCGGAGGGAACATCGACAATTTTTCGTATGAACTGAAGGAATGTTCGGTGCTTATTGTCTTGCGACACGTCACCCTCCAGTTCGCTTAAGGAACTCCTGAGTAATCCGGCGTATTTGGCGCGCGGTTTTTGCTCCGGGCTTGTAGACGAATATCGGCTCTCTTGAAAGGACTGACTTGGCAACATCGGTAGCTTGGCTAAGGTGCTCCTCAAATACTTCATCTTCTCGCTTTGAACGCAGGTCTGCCATGACATCCAACATAGCCTTTGGCGTCGGTCCGCGCACAAGGCTGAAAACCAGCCCAACTGAATCAACCTCTCCCTGTATCCCCTGCTCGTCCGTAAATTCCTCAAGCCCCTCTCCAACAAAGGAAGGCCAACAATGGACAACGGGTCGGGTTTGATCGGCACCAAATATTTATCGCTGGCTAGAATGGCGGCCATCGTGAAGATCGAAATCGTCGGAGGACAGTCGATAATAACGTAGTCATACCCTGTGGCCTTTTCCCGGAGGTAGGCTTTGAGTTTGCGTTCTGTGCCGCGCCTTGATGTGTCGATTTCAATCAGATGAAGCGCAGAGGGCAACAGGTCCAGCTTTCCGCGATTAGCTCCGGGACTGTAAATCGGGCACGTACAGGATGCAAGGCTCATCTTGGCTTTGTTGATACCTCTAGCTGCGCCCGTCACTGTATTGACGGCCCCGGGTCTTCTTGGCAGGAAGATATCTCTGAGCGTGCCCTTCGACGCATCGTTGAGGTGAGCCATGTAGGCTCGGTCGCTCATCAGAGACTGGGTCGCATTGAACTGGGGATCACTGTCCACGAGTAAGACGTTTTTCTGATGAAAATAGGCAAGGGCATAAGCAACGTTAACGGCGAGAGTTGTCTTTCCAACGCCACCTTTCATGTTCATGAACGAGATTACCTGCATTCGGCCTCAATAAAAGAGGCATTTTATCATCGCGATATTTCCGGGTATGCTCAGAATTAACGGTAAAATGTGATTGACATGAAGTCACCGCAAAAGCCGATCCAACTCTCACCTGAACTAGCAGCACGTTGCGACGGCAACGATCAAGCTGAACGCATGGACAACGTGTTTCGTGCTGTTCTCTCAGTTCTGCATTCAGCAGTACTGAAGGATACAGCTAAGCGGAAGCGAGCACGAGCAAAGAGGACAAATGCCGAGTCCTAAGAAGTCCACGCCTAGGCCTAAACCGCTGACTACGAGGGCTGCGCTCGTCTTCAGTTCGTTTTCTGGAAATCAATAGACATGGCAAACGCTACCGAGATCATGCAGTCCGTGCTCAGTGGATCGGTTGCAATCGCTGGATTGGTTTTAGTGTTCACCGGTTTCCACTTTTCCCAAGCTGCCAAGTTTCCCCCAAGTACGCCGGACGCACTTGTAAAAAAGTTCCGCAATGCAGCCCGTCGGGGAGCTGTACCATTTTGCTCTGCGATGGTCATCGCTATGACGTCATTCACTTGGATGGTTACCGGGTCTGCTGCCGCTTTCACCTTTTCAATCTGGGGTTTTGGGGTAGTGTTGTTCGTAACGTTGTCATACGGAGCGGGTACAATCTTGCTGTACCTATAAAAAGGCGGCGCGGCCAACTTACTCGATAAGGTTTTGGGGTTTTGCCTTCGCTCTCGACTTTTTCCATTTCGCTTCTCGCTTGGCCATTTCTGAACAGAGAACGGCTATGACGGATCGCAACCAGCGCAGGCCATGCGTTGCCTGATCGGGCTCCTCGCAAGACTCTGCTAGGCGATGATTTGCGAAGTAAGTTCTTGCCCAACAAATGCCCAAAATAATGTTTTGGACTGCAAACCCGGCTGAGATACTTAAAGCGTGATCACCGATCTCGTGCAGATTAAGCGGTTCGGCGAGAAGCAGCGCGATGAGAACCTGCGCTTTCGCGCCTGGATGAAGCGTCATAACTTCGTAGAACGGCGCTTTAAGGCCATCGCCCAGGAGGTGGAAGACGCTATCGATTGTACGGCCTGCGCCAACTGCTGCCGCGTGGCCACCACTCAGGTTACCGTTCGCGACGCGGAACGTCTCGCCCGCCATCTCGGCATGAAGGTTCCTGACCTCCTGCGCGATTACACCGTCGAAACGCCGGACGAGGGCCGCATTCTGAAGCGCGATCAGAATGGATGTATCTTCCTTGAGGGGAATCTCTGTTCCGTCTATGAAGCTCGCCCCAATACCTGCGAACTCTTCCCTCACCTCGTGAAAGGCAATGGCTCCTTAGTAAGCCGCATGTGGCACATGCCCGATCGCGCCGTCTATTGCCCCATCGTCTTCAACACCCTCGAGAAGTTCAAGACTGAAGCAGGATTCAGCAAATGATCCCGTTCTTATTGGTGTTGTTAATCGCTGCCGTCGCGTTTGCCGCCTATCAGCTCTCTGAAGCCAAGCGTTGGCGTCAGACAGCCGTTGACGTTCGCTCCGACAACGACACCCAGCGTCTCGCGCTTGAGCAAGCTCGTCGCGCCAGTCTCCAGAGTGAAGCGGAGAGCATCAAGACCCGTGAGCTGTCTGAGGTTCAACTACGCCTGCTCAATCAAACCCAACAGCAGCTTGAAGAGAAGTTCCGCACTCTCGCCACAGAGGCGCTGCAAAACAACAGTCAGCTATTGCTTGACCGCAGCCGCGAACAGATCCAGCATGTGGTTGAGCCCGTCAGCCAATCGCTGCGTCGCTTCGAAGAGCAGGTTCAGGTCATTGAACGTGCGCGTACCGGTGCTTACGAAGGCATCTCGGCCCAGGTGCACGCCTTAACTCAGCTGCAGGAGCGCGTTCGGCAATCCACCGACCAACTCAAGACCGCCTTGCGCTCCCCCATTCAGCGCGGCCGCTGGGGAGAGATGCAGCTCCGCCGCGTTGTCGAGCTGGCGGGCATGCTCGAATATTGCGATTTCGCCGAACAAAAAACTCTCTTCGGCGAGACCACTCAACGCCCCGATCTCATCGTCCGCTTGCCCAATCAGTGCCAGGTCGTTGTCGATTCCAAGGTCTCCCTCGAAGCCTATCTTCGTGCCATCGAGACCCAAGACGAAGGCGAACGCCTACTGCACATGAAGGCACATGCCGGCCAGGTTAGAACCCACGTCAAATCGCTTTGCGAGAAAGCCTATTGGCAGCGCGTGGAGTGTTCCCCGGAGTTCGTGGTTGCCTTTCTGCCGCTTGAATCGTTATTCAGTGCAGCCCTCGACCACGATCCTGAGCTGCTCCACTTCGGCGTGGAAAAGCGCGTGCTGATAGCTACCCCCACTACCCTGATCAGCCTGCTGCTCACGGTCGCTCACGGTTGGCGTCAGCGCGCTCTCGCCGAAAACATCGACAAGATCCGCGACACTGGTGTCGAACTCTACACCCGCTTGTTGAAGATGAGCGACAACTTCAGCAAGCTCGGCAGCGCTATTGAGCGGAGTGTTGAAATGTATAACTCTACGGTCGGCTCACTCGAGAAAAACGTGCTCCCCTCAGCACGCAAGTTTGAGGAGCTTCGTCCCGCCACCTGTGAACAGTTAGAACAGTTGAGCGAAGTCGACACTGTGCCCCGGCAGTTGCATCCCTCCAAATGGGATGTCACCAGGCCGGCCTCGCCCGCCGTCGTGAAATCTGCCGCCGGCTAGTTGATCTTTTCGGTGATGGTCAGCGCGGTGGCTAGTCTAAACGTCAGCCTGGTCTCGACCGGCGCGGTTGCTGCTTTGCCGCGAGTCAGCAGCACTGCCCCCGTTCCTGCTGCTCCACCAATCCCAGCCCCAATGGCTGCGCCCTTCCCGCCTCCCGCTGCCGCCCCTATAATGGCCCCCAGCCCCGCGCCCCCAGCGATCTTTGCCGCGTCCTCGCCTGTGCTCGTCGGGCCTCTCCTGTCCCACGAACCCGTCTCCACGTGAACTCGTTGCCCGTCCGTCGTATTGATCTCCGTCAGCGTCAGATTCAGATCCGCGGTCCCTTCTATCCGTCCCCCTTTCTCCGAATTCACTACCCGGCCCAACACCTTAGAGCCCCGGTCCGCAATGATGAACCCGTTGCTGATGATCGGCGCCTCAAGCGTGCCCCGGAACGTATCGCCCGTGTAGTTGCGATCGGTCGAAAGCGCCTCCGTAAGGCGAATAGGTATTGTGGTGCCGGCGTCGAGCGTAATCACATGCGGCTGTGGCGCTGGTTGCGCGGGAATGTCAGCATCGGGAGGTTGCGCGGGAATGTCAGGAGGAGGCGGCGGCTCGACAGGCGCTGGATTGTTCAGAGGCGTCGTATCCGTCACGGGCTCGGTCCCAGGCGTTCTGTTACCGGCCATTTGAGCCCTCGCAATCTTCGGCTGCTGCTTGCGAGGAGCCGCTACAGTCATCCCCCGTTGCGTCGCCGGCCTCGTCCTCGCTGTTTGTATCGGCTTGGGGGTCTGTATCTGTGTGGGTGTCTGCGTCCGCTTTAGTGGCGGTATCTCGGGAGGCTGAACCGATACCCTCGCCGCCCGATCCTGATTGTCAGCTGCCGGCGTACTCGGAGCCTCGCTCACCCGGCCGGCTGGAGGAGCCTCGGTTGCCGTCTGTGCCTGCGCCATCGGCTGCGGATGCACCACTTCACTCACCCGGACGTAGATCAGTGCGCTCCCCAGCGCAATAACCACTCCAGCCACAAACGCGGCAACAACTCTCACCAGATTAGGCGGCTCCACGTGCAGTTCCCACTATATTTGAAAACGCCGTACTCGGAGCGTTCGTTTCGGCGGCACGGTTAAAATAAGGTCATCCGGTGCCCGATTCCTTTATCTTTGATTTCCCGGCAGCTTACGACGTCGGCCCACTGACTGTCCGGCCGGCGACGGTGCTGGCGCCCATGGCCGGTGTCACCGATACCGTTTTCCGCCGCTTAATCCGTAACCAGGGCGGCTGTGGCTTGCTGATGACCGAGTTCACCAGCTCCCACGGAGTTGTCAGCACCAAGCACGCCCGCAAACCCACTCGCACCTTCCGCTACCTCTATTTCCGGCCGGAGGAGCATCCCATCAGCTGCCAGCTGTTCGGTTCAGACCCGGATGTTATCGCCGAAGCCGCCAAGGTATGCCAGGATCGCGGCTTCGATACCGTCGACATCAACTTCGGCTGCCCCGTGAACAAAGTCGTAAAGTGTAACGGTGGCTCCGGCCTGCTGCGCGACCTCCCGCTGGTCGAAACCATTCTCCGGAAAGTTCGTTCGGCGATTTCTATCCCGCTCACGTGCAAGTTTCGCGCCGGCTGGAATGACCGGGAACTCGTCGCCGTAAAGATGGCCCAGCTTGCTGAAGACTGCGGCCTGGCTGCCGTGGCGCTACATCCACGCACTCGCGAGCAAGGCTACAGCGGCCGTTCCGACTGGTCGCGCATCGCGGAGGTGAAGGCTGCCGTCAAAATCCCCGTCATCGGAAACGGCGATATCCTCACGCCCGAGGACGCCTTGCGCATGTATCGCGAAACCCGCTGCGACGCCGTGATGATCGGCCGCTCAGCTTCCTACAATCCCTGGATCTTCCGGCAGATTGATGAGTACCTTCGCACCGGTTCTTACACCGTCCCTCCGGACCGGGAACGCTATCACATGATGAAGACTTATTACGGGATGCTCGAAGAGCACGGCGAGTCTGACGCGGTCGGCAAGATGAAGCAGTTTGCCACTTACTTCACCCACGGTGTCCGCAACGGCTCAAAACTGCGGACGGAAATCTACCGCGCCCACGCCGTCCAGCGCATTCTCAACATCGTGGACGACTTTTTTACGAATCAGCTCGGCGAGTTAGCCACGCTCGAGTATGTGGAAGCGCCTTGAAGCAGGTTCAACTGATCACAGACGGCGCCTGCTCTGGCAACCCCGGCCCCGGCGGATGGGCCTACGTCTTGCGCTTTGGCGAGCACCGGCGCGAGATGTTCGGCTCCGAGCCGCACACCACCAACAACCGCATGGAACTCATGGCGGCCATAGAGGGTCTCCGAAGCCTGAAGGAGAACTGTACCGTCGAGATCATCACCGATTCTGAATACGTCAAGAACGGAATTACCACCTGGATACACGGCTGGAAGAAAAAAGGCTGGGTCAGTTCCGGCAAGCAGCCTGTGAAGAATCAGGACTTGTGGAAGCTGCTCGACGAGCTAGTCAGCCAGCACAAAACGCAATGGACATGGACCAAGGGACACTCCTCGCATGAAGACAATAACCGCTGTGATGAACTCGCAACGCGGGCCGCTCGCGAGCAGATAGCGAGCGAGCCTATTCCAAAGAAACCCAGTCCAAAGAAGCTCATTTGATGGCCGGACGCCTCGTTTGCTTGTTCGGCGGCACCTTCGATCCCATCCATAGAGCCCATCTGCGGATTGCAGACGAAGCCAGAAAGAGATTCGCGTTAGAACAAGTGCTGTTTGTCCCGGCGGCTCATCCACCACACAAGAGCTCAGCGGGTTTGGCCCCTTTCAATGACCGCTTTCGCATGGTTGAAATCGCCTGCGAGCCCTATCCGGGCCTTATCGCTTCGCGCTTAGAGGAGGCCGAAGAACAAAGCTACACGATCAACACGCTCGAGCGCTTCCGGCAACAGATGACGCCAGGAGACCGGCTGTTCTTTCTGATCGGGTCCGACGCCTTTGATGACCTTTGCACCTGGAACCGCTGGCAAGACGTTGTGAAATTGACCGAGTTCGTCGTCGTGGCGCGGCCTGGCGAACAGTATCGTATTCCGGAGGGAGCGCGCGTTCACCCGCTGGATGGCCTGCATCTGCCGGTAGCGAGTACAACGATTCGGGCGCGCTTAGCAGCCGGAGAAGCCACCCCCGAACTGCCCCGAGAGGTCCGCCGCTATATCGAAGAGCGCGGCCTCTATGGGGCGGGAACCCGGGCTATTGCTTCGCCGTCACGCAGTACTGGTCGAAAGCATCCGTCAGAAGCTTAGCGATCTCGGGGGCTTGCCGGCTCTCAATCTGGTGCCGGTGCAGCATGAATACCGGCTTGCCGTCACGGAACAGCGCCATCGAGGGCGAAGACGGCGGAAGGCCGGCCAACAGCTCGCGTACTCGATCCACCGCTTCGACGTCGCCGCCGGCGAAGACCGTCGCCGTTGAATCCGGCCGCGCCTGATGCGCCAGCGCCATGCCTACCGCTGGACGCGCCTTCCCGGCTGCGCAGCCGCATACCGAGTTCACCACCATCAGAACCGTCCCGCTGCTGGCGCCCAGCTTGCGGTCCACTTCTGCAGGCGTGCGAGTTTCCTCCACGCCATATTGAGTCAGATCTTGCCGCATAGGGGCAATGAGTTGTTCGGGGTATCTCATAATTTTTAGCGATCCTAGGAGCCGGCTCTGGCGCTCTGAACCTTTGGGGTGGCCAGGTAGCCCGCGATAGTGTCTTTGCTGACCTTGTTCACGACGATTTCGTAAGGCTGTCTCGCCTTCTTCGTCAGGAACTGAATCGGCTCATTGGTGTTACGGTCTTTCTTCTCCACCGTGATATCGTCCGCAGTGATCACGATGGTGAACTTATTGCGCTTCGGGTCTGCCTTCTTCAGCTCGAGCGAAACATCGGCTACCCGGGTCGCCTTCTTCGACTTCGAGAGGGTGAACTCGGAGTAATTGCGCTCACCCAGGTCTTTCAGCGCCTGAAGCTCTTTGCCGTTGGTGGCAATCAAGCTGGCATGATCGTCCAGCTCGCCCGTGGCGCGCTTCAAATTTGCGACCGTCTGCTCCAGCTGGCTTTTGGTGTTTTGAACGTCGGTTTTCACAGTGCCCACGTCGCTCGTGACACTGGCGATCTGCGTGGTCGCGGTGTCGGCCGTTTGCTTCACGGCCGTAATCGCCTGCTGTTGCGCGGCCTCTTCAGCGGCTACTCTAGACTGCAGGTCTTCCACTCTCCTCTGAGCGTCAATCTTGGCTTGGCCGACCGCAACTACGGCAGCGCGCTGGGACTGTCTCAACGAGGATTGCAAGTCCTGCACGCGACGGCTGGCGCGCCGCACTTCTTCCGACGAGTCAATGCGCATCTTCTCCATCGCATTGTTCACTTCCTGCGTCAACTTCGTCATGTCGGCCCGGCTGTCAGTCCTGACATGATCAAGCTGGACAAAAAGGAAGATGTTCGAAGCAGCGAGAAGCGTCAGTATGCCGATAAGCAGCGGCGTCTTCCAGTTCGGGCTCGACGGTGGTGGAATGATATATGTCGGCTGCTGTGATGTGCTACTCATAATTTTTCCTTACGATCCATGCACAAAGCGCTTATGCATATGGGCCAGTGGACGTTCCCCTCTTCTATTATGTTTCAATCCCGTAGAGATGTCTGCTTTTGACGCCTGAAACAATTTCCAGCAATCATTCTTTTACCAGTTCCGGAAGGGATGATATAAAGGTGACGGTTTGTTTTCAGAAAGATTGATTGAGCCGGAACTGCTGGATCATACCGAGCCCTCGGAGGCGCGAGGAAACCTGGCGGATCTAGTCCGCATTAATCGCAAGTTTGGCGGTCACTCAGCGCTGCGAAAGACGCTCGATACGGTGGTATGCAAGAAGGAACGCTTCACGCTGCTCGACATCGGCGCGGCATCGGGTGACATGGCGCGGCTGGTAAGGCAATGGTACCCGGACGCTTCCGTCACCTCACTCGATTACAACCTGGTCAACCTGGAACAGGCCCCGCAGCCGAAAGTGATTGCGGATGCTTTTACGCTCCCACTAAAGAGCGAAAGCTTCGACTACGTACTGTGTTCCTCATTCCTGCACCATTTTCGAAACGACCAGGTCACTGAGCTGCTGCGTAGTTTCTACGCGGTGGCGCGCAAAGCTCTCCTCGTCATAGACCTGGAACGCCACATCCTGCCGTATTGGTTTATGCGAGTGAGCCAGCCGTTTTATGGCTGGGGACGAGTCACTGTGCACGACGGTCAGATTTCCATACGAGCTTCGTTCCAGAAACGTGAACTTCTGGCTTTGGCAGGAGACGCAGGGTTAAAAGGGGCAGCGGTGAAGATATACCGGCCTGCCTTTCGACTAGGCCTCGTCGCTCGAAAAGAAGTAGCGCCGCACTCTTCCAACTAATAGAAGGAAGCCCGGTGGGCACTCGGAGGAAGATACCCACCGGCGGCGCCTTAGAGGAAGTGCGCCAACTTGTCGGCAACCGCTTCCGTCTCCCACAACGGAAGCGGACACGCCAAATGTCATTTAGCGGATCGTATACAATACTGCCCGCAAACCTTAGGCTGTCCTTTGAACCCAGTATATATTACCGCTTCTTAACTTTGTTACGCGCCTTGGTGAAGTTCTTCGGTTGCTTGGTTAAGCCACTTCACTGGAACGGGGCGCCCAATAACAATCCAGTAACCGACCGCCGATAAAAGCAGGCTCGCGGAGGCAACGCCAAAGGCGAACACGAAGGAGTGCGTGTACCGGAGCGAGCGTCCACTGATGTAGCTGGCGGCAAAACCCGCGATATTACCGAAGCAGTTCTCAAGCCCGGTCCACTTGCCGGCCGCCTCCGCCCCGGAGAGTCTTTGGGTCAGCGCCCAGTGATTGGAGGAGAAGCCGCCCATGGACACGCAGGCTAAGATCAGCAACGTCATGGAAAGGGTCTGCCCGCGCACCAATACAGCCGGAAGGATCAAGCAGCAGCAGCCGAGCAGGCCGAGCGAGACAATCGATTGCCGGACGCGGCCGGGCTCATAGCCGCGGCGGATAAGGGCGTCCGCAAAGAGGCCGAACGTCATGGAAGAGGCAGCTACCGCCCAAAATGGAAGCGAGCCGATGAAGGCCAGTCGGTCTCCCGCATAGTGCCGCTCGTTCTCTAAATAATAAGGCAGCCAACTTAGAAGAAAATACCACCCATAATTAGCGCCGAACAACCCCAGAACTGTACCCCAGACGCGCCGGTTGCGCAGCAGCTGGCCATAACTGGGAGACCAGCCGGAAACTCTGGCTAGGCGTTTGACCGCGAGTTTCGGGACAATAAAGCACCACGGGATCAACCACAGGAAGCTAACGGCCGCCATGACAATAAACATGCCCCGCCAGGTAAAGCGCTGCAGCAGCTTTACGCCGAGCATGACACCGAGAGCAGGTCCTACTTTGGAGCCTGCATCGATCAAGGCATTGGCTGTTCCACGAAGGCGCTCCGGGAAGACGGTGGCGATGATCTTCGAATAGGCGGGATAGGCAACTGCTTCGCCCGCGCCCAGAATCAACCGCAGACAGAGGATCGCGGAGAACGTGCTCACAAGGCCGGTGAGCCCAGTCGCCACCGACCACAGCAGGAAGCCGATGGCATACACCCAGTTCACGTTCCAGTGATCGATCGCCTTGCCGGCCACGAGTTGGAAGGCCGCGTATGTGAGGAAAAAGCTGCCCAGCAGAGTGCCCAGGTTGTCCGGGTTGAAGTGCAACTCGGTTTCAATGCTCTTGGCCGCCACGCCTAGATTTCCGCGGTCCGCATAATTGATGCAAACCGAAATCACAAGCAAGCTGAGTGCAACCCAATGCAGAGTCTTCGGTCTGGGCTCCGCTGTTTCCATCCGAGGCAACTCTATCATCAATGCAAGTAGAAGAGGCTGAGACGCGGCAGCTGGGCGCGTTCCAGCAGCGCAGTATCAATGTAGCGGCGCTCCAACAGCGCGAGTTGATCGGCGGTCATTTTGCCGCGGTAGGGTTTGAGTTCACGATCAAGCGCTTCGCGAATGGCAAAAAGCTCTTCGTCGCTCTGGGAAATTCGCAAGGAAGCGATCACCTTTTCTTCCAGGGCAGTCAACTTCTGCTCGAGAGATTCTAAGTTGGCTGCGTGTCGATCGATGTCGTTTGCAAATCCCTGAAGCGAGTCCGCTACCTCCCGCAGTGGCGCTTCGGGATGCCGGCGCAGGGCAGCGGCAGCTTTGTCGAAGTAGGCGCGAAGCTCCTCGGCGGCAAACAGCGGAGTGCTTGCGGCCTGCCCGGTTCCCACGCCCGAGGGCACGCGCTGCGCAGCTTCGAGAACTGCCTGGGCGCAATAAGCCAATGAATTGACTGAGCGTCTTTTCGATTTACGGCTACGCCATTTTTCGAAGGCATCGTCGATTCCTTTGAGGACGGCTTCAAGCGGAATGCCGGAAGTTTTCCAACTCTCAATGAGCGCCCAGTCCAGTGGGGACAGCAGGAAAAGGCCGGTGCCACGGGCCCGCTGAAAGTGCTCTTCCGTTTCGGTGAAGTAGTTGAAGTAATTGCGCGGCCAATCGGAGTCATCTTCGGCCGCCGGGTCAAGCGAGTGACTCATCGGGTTTCTATCGATCTGGGCGCACGCCTCCGGCGGCGAGCCGTTCCAGCCGTCCGGAGTCGGAACGGACCAAGAGAAATCCATTTTCGTCCAGGCCCGCGGTAACGCCCTTGCTACCGTCCTCTTCGATCACGATGCGCCGGTTCAACGCGTAACTCGATGCCGAAGTAAAGGCACGCAAGATACTTCCCACACCTTCAGAGGAGAGCATGGAAGAGAACAACTCGACGGACTCGAGCAAGGCCTCTAGAATCTCTTCGCGGGACTGCAGTTGGCCGTCACTTGCCATGCATAGCGAAGTGGCGGGCGTGCGCAGATCGGGTGGGAACGAGATTTGATTCACGTTGATGCCGATGCCCGCGACGATGCAGTTCTCAACCAGGTGCGTCAGTATTCCCGCGACTTTGCGTTCGTTGATAAGAACGTCATTCGGCCAGCGCAGATCGCAAGCAAGGGAGGTTGCCTTTTCGATTGCTTCGGCAGTCGATAAGCCGAGCATAAGACTGGCAATGGGAAAACTGGCAGGAGGAAGCGGCAGCCGGAGAAGAATAGAGCAATAGATGCCGAGCTCGGAAGGCGATTTCCAGGAGCGGCCCAGACGTCCCAAGCCGGCGGTTTGCTCCTCGGCTAGAACGATTGTTCCATGCGGAGCTCCAGCGATTGCAAGCCGCGCAGCTTCCGTCATTGTGGAAGAAATACTCGCGAAATAGTGAACTGTGTTGGGCGGCCGAAGCGCGCGGATTCGCGCCACGTCGAGCGGCATCAGGAGTGCTCCAGCTCAAGACGGAAACTGATGTCGACAGCAATTGCCGAATGCGTAATGGCGCCACAGGAGATGAAATCCGAACCGGCCTGTGCGTAGTCGCGAATGTTGTCGAGGTTGATACCGCCGGATAATTCGACGGTGGCGCGGCCTGCGATATAGCGAATCCACTCGGCCGCTTCAGCAGGCGATAAGTTGTCGAGCAAGAGATGCTTTGCACCGGCTGACAAGGCCTCGTCGAGTTCCGCGCGGGTACGAACTTCAATCTCAACCGGTCCCGAAAAGTTGTTGGTCTCGAGCAATGCCTGCCGAACGCCGCCGGCTGCAGTGATGTGGTTGTTCTTTATCAAGACCGCGTCGAAGAGACCGATGCGATGATTGGTCGCGCCACCGGCCGCCGCCGCCATTTTTTCAAGCCGACGCAAGCCGGGCGTGGTCTTGCGGGTATCGAGGACCTTCGCTGGGGTACCGGCGATAGCTTCGACATGCTTGCTAGCAAGAGTTGCCACGCCGCTGAGGCGCTGAAGGAAGTTCAGGCAGACGCGTTCACATTCGAGAAGCGTACGGGCCGAACCCGAAACAGTAGCGATCACCTCCCCGGTGGTTACGCGGGAACCGCTGGCAGAACGAATGCCGACTTGAGCACCGCCGCGGAGATAGTAAATCAGAGGCAAAAGTTCCACGCCTGCCAAAACCAGCGGCTGTTTAGCCACGAAGGTTCCGTGAGAGCGGAGGTTCTGGGGCACGGTCAGCTGCGATGTGATGTCACCGGTTCCTATGTCTTCGCTGAGGGCGCGCTCAACGGCTGCGCGCACTTCGGGATGCGAGACATCAAACATTACGTCCACCTTGTCAACACGTTCACCTTGTCAAACTACCCTTCGAGCAAATCTCTGCTCTTCTTGAGTTGCGCTTCGTATTCTGAAAGTTTTCGGAGAAGGTCGTGGACGACCTTCGCCGGTGCGCGCTCCACGAAGGTGGGGTCGTTCAGCTGACGCTGTGAACTTTCGATGGTTTTCTCGAGCCGGGCTACGTCTTTGAGGATGCGGGCTCGCGATTCGACGCTCGAAGCTCCGTTTTGCGCGGGTGAGGCGGCATGGATCTGTAAATCGAAATCGGGGGTTGAGCGGATGAGGCCCGCTTGGCCGGAAATTGCGCCCTGCTGCTGAGTGATGCTGAGCTTGGCCAACGCGCAAATGGCGGAAAGATCTTGCTCGGCGAAGGCGGCGTGGCGCAGATACAAAGTGGCTTCGAAAATCGACTTGGGATCGAGCTTGTTGTCGGCACGAAGCTCACGCGCGGCGGTGATAGTTTCCTGCAGCAATGAGAATTGGCGGAGTCGATCCTGCGGTGCTTCGGCGGCGACCACCTGTGGATAGCGCGTGAGAGAGACCGATCGCGGCTGCTCTTCATTTTGACTGGCGCCGTGGACCAGCCGCTGCCAAAGCTCTTCGGTGATAAACGGCATGAATGGATGAAGCAGCCGCAGTGTGGCCTCGTAAACCGTCAGCGCCGCTTCCCAGTGCGCGTCGAGGCCGGATGCTTCGCGGAAGCGCAACTTCTTGACTTCGAGATACCAATCGCAGAATTCGTGCCACGTGAAATCCCAAAGCGTTTGTGCAGCCTCGTGATAACGGTGCACCTCGAGCGCTCGAGTGACGACTTCAGTGGCGCGGTTCAGGCGATCAAAGATCCAAATGTCTTCGAGCGCATCGGAATCTCTCTTCAGATCGGCAGCCGGGGTCCATGCCTCAATATTCGAGCGCTCCATATTCATGAACAGGAGGCGTGAAGCGTTCCAAAGCTTGTTCGCGAAGGCACGGCCGGCTTCGATACGGTCGGGCTTAAGCGCAATGTCCGCTCCGGCGGCAGCGGAAATAAGCAAGGCGATGCGAAGTGCATCGGTGCCGTATTGGTCAATGATGTCGAGCGGGTTAATTACATTGCCCTTAGTCTTCGACATCTTCTGACGCTCGGCATCACGAACAAGGCCATGCATATGGACCTCACGGAACGGAACGTCGCCGGTGCATTCGAGTCCAAGCATGATCATGCGCGAGACCCAAAAGAACAAGATGTCGAATCCCGTGATCAAAAGAGATGTAGGGTAGAAAGCCTTGAGATCGTGGGTCTCATCAGGCCAGCCGAGCGTCGAAAAGGGCCACAGGCCAGAGCTGAACCAAGTATCGAGAACATCTTTATCCTGTTCGATTTCGGTCGAATGGCAATGAGGACAGGTGGCGGGAGTTTCTCGCGCCACGATAATTTCGTGACAGTTGGCGCAGTGCCAGGCAGGAATGCGATGCCCCCACCAGAGCTGGCGCGAGATACACCAATCGCGGATGTTCTCCATCCACTGGAAGAAGACGATTTCGCGGTCGTCGGGAACGAAACGAATGCGCCCGGACCGCACAGCGTCCATGGCTTTGGCGGCAAGAGGCTTGGTGCGAACGAACCACTGGGTTGATACCAAGGGCTCAATGATCGTTTTGCTTCGGTCGCACTTAGCAATGTTGACGGTGTAGGGCTCAGTTTTGACGAGCTCGCCAGATTCTTCGAGCGCAGTGATGATGCGCCGGCGCGCTTCGAAGCGATCCAACCCGGCATAAGGACCGGCGGCCGCCGTCATGCGTGCGTCTTCGCCGATCACCTTTAGGGAAGGAAGGCCGTGCCGCTTCCCTGCTTCGAAATCGTTAGGGTCGTGTGCCGGGGTGACTTTGACAACGCCGGTGCCGAACTTCGGATCTGCGAGGGAATCGGCGATGATCGGGATTTCACGGAGCAGCAGCGGCAGAATGGCGGTTTTGCCGTGAAGATGCTTGTAGCGCCGATCGTCGGGATGAACGACGAGCGCGGTATCACCGAGCATGGTTTCGGGACGCGTGGTGGCTACAACCAACGATTCATCGCTGTTGGCAACCCGATAGCGAATGTGCCAGAGATTGCCTTCTACCGCCTCATGAATCGTCTCGACATCGGAGATGGCGGTCTGGCATCCGGGACACCAGTTCACCATGTACTCGCCACGGTAAATGAGATCTTTTTCCCAGAGACGAACGAATGTCTCGCGAACCGCGCGAGAGAGGCCTGCGTCCATGGTGAAGCGCTCTCTGGACCAGTCGACGCTTTCGCCGACACGGCGCATTTGCGCGACGATGCGGCCGCCGTACTCCTCTTTCCACTGCCAGACGCGGCGTTCAAATTCAGCGCGGCCGAGTTGCTGGCGGTTTAGCCCTTCCGAGGCGAGCTGCCTTTCGACAACCATTTGGGTGGCGATGCCGGCATGGTCTGTTCCGGGCAGCCAAAGGGTGAGCTCACCCTTCATGCGATGCCAGCGGACGGCGACATCCATGATGGTGTGGTCGAGCATGTGCCCGATGTGCAGTGAACCGGTTACGTTTGGCGGGGGGATGACGAGGGAGAAAACGCGGCGATCGGGGGCTTGGCGTGCATCCACATGGTAGATGCCGGATTCGATCCACCACTGAGCCCAGTGCGGTTCAAAGCGCTGTGGCTCGTACACCTTCTCAAGTTGCATGGGAAATTTCAGCGTAGCATTCAGAAGCCGCGCGCCAGTAGGCTGAGAATGAGCTAAAGCGAGCAGGCGTGAGTGCCGGTTCCGGCCGATAAGGCATTGTGCTTTAATGGGTTCAGCGCATTTTGCAGGGGTCCGCGAGAAGGCGTGATTTTTGCATCGGGAGCGTGTCACTCCTCGGTAGCTCAATGGTAGAGCATTCGGCTGTTAACCGAAGGGTTGTAGGTTCGAATCCTACCCGAGGAGCCAGAAAAGCCGCAGTCAAAGATCCATCTGTCCGGCCACATTCGGGGCCTGGAACTTATCAAGACTCACCTGAATAGCGCTTCACACCCGCCCGACAGCAATCGGCACAGTGCGAAGCTAGCTAGAAGATGTTTCGTCTAACTCTGCGAAAGCCAATGTGGGCGGCGACGGTTTTGGTGTTCGGCCGGTTGCTAGAGGCGCAGCAATCAGCGCCGTTGACAGGGGACGTTCCGGTTCACTTGCTGGTGAAAGCCGGTACGCCATTGCGGATGTACATCACCAAGCGGGTGTCTTACCGGAAAGGGGAAGCGGTTTCGGCCAAGCTGATAGAACCGGTTTGGGCATTCGACAGGGTCGTTCTTCCGGAAGGGGCCAGCATTAAAGGCGAGGTGACGAGATTAGATCCGGTGCCTAACATGGCGCGGGCGATGGCGATCATGCGGGGAGATTTCACTCCGCTGAAAACCGCACAAGTCACATTCAGCAAGCTGGTTCTAGCGAACGGTCAGCAATTAGAAACGGGGACCGAACCAACCGCCGGCCTGCTGAGCATCTACATTCCGCCGAACCCGAAGCAAAAGGCCAAGCACGCTGCGGGGAATGCGAATACACATTCCGGACAGTTGCGCCGACTCGCCCAGCAGCAGGTGCAAGCGCAGATCAACGCCCGGACGGTGGGGTTCTTGGATTTTGTGCGGGGCCGGAATAAGCGCGAGTGGCTGGAAGATTTCTTCTGGAGCAAGTTACCGTACCATCCGCAGCGATACCGGTCAGGAACACGATTTGATGCTGTTCTGAACAGGGCGCTGGATTTCGGCATGATCCAGGTACCTGACGCAAGCCTGAAGCAGGTTGGCAGACAACAGCAAGCCGATCTGGCGGGCATAGTGCAACTGACAGCCTCGGTTACCTCGGCCGATGCACGTATTGGGGATCCGATTCTAGGAGTTCTCTCACGGCCCTTGTTTAGCGCCGACCATAAGCTTGTTCTGCCGGAGGGCACGGACGTGCACGGGAGGATCACGCTGGCACGGCGGGCACGCATGTTCCACCGGGGCGGGCAACTTCGCTTTACGTTTGACGAGGTACGGCCGCCGACATTCCTAGCTAGCGCAGAGGTTCCACAGGTGGAACGAACACAGGCACAGCTGACGGCCACGGAGCAAGGCGCGGGGCCCATTGCTGTGGATGCGGAAGGCACCGCCAAGGCGACAGAATCAAAGACGAGATTCCTAAACCCGATCATTGCGGGTTTGGTGGCTGCGAGATCGGCGGACAACGACGCAGGAAAGCAGAATGCCTCAGGAGGAGGAAACGCCAACTACTCAGGCCGTTCGCTGGGCGGGTTCTCCGGCTTTGGCTTACTAGGGACAGCTGCTTCGCAAGGCCCGCGGCCCATCGGAACAGCGCTTGGTTATTATGGCCTGGCGTGGTCGGTGTACAGCAACATCATTTCGCGCGGGCGGGAAGTGACATTCGAGAAAAACTCAGCGATCGCGATCCGCTTTGGTGGGCCGGCGAAGAAGCACTAGGGTAGGCGCCATGCAAACCGCTCCTTGCCAGTCGCGGCTCGGTTCGGCTTTCTCGGTGTGTCCCAGCCAAGAGCTATAGAAAGATAGAAAGAGCAATGGAATTGAGATCGCAACTACGCTCCGTGGCACTACCATGTCTGTTGATGATGTGCTGTGGGTTTCCGCTAGTGGCGGACAGCAGCACGGAGCGGCTGCAAGTGTCAGCTAGTGTGCTGAGGGAAATACTGAGCGCACCCGACAAGAGCATTCCGCGAGATCTTCTAAAGCGGGCACAGTGCGTGGTCATTGTTCCGGGTGTGAAGAAAGGCGCCTTCATCGTAGGAGCGAAGTACGGGCGAGGGTATGCGGTTTGCCGGCAAGCGAAGGGAGTGGGCTGGGGGTCGCCGGCAGCCGTTCGCATAGAAGGAGGCAGCTTCGGGTTTCAGATAGGTGGATCAGAAACGGATGTTGTCCTGCTGGTGATGAACAAACGAGGCATGGATAAGCTGCTGGAGAGTAAGTTCACACTGGGCGGGGCGGCGGAGGCAGCGGCAGGACCGGTTGGCAGGAGCGGCACTGCGGATACAAACGCAGCCGCAACGGCAAGGATACTTTCTTACTCGCGCTCAAAGGGGGTATTTGGCGGTGTGTCTTTGCAGGGCGCGACGCTGCGGCAGGATCTGGATGAAAACCAACGGTTGTATGGCCGGCACTTATCGAATAAGGCCATTCTGCCCGGCTACGTTCACAAGCCAGCAGTGGGGGCGGAGTTGGTAGCAGTACTGAACAAGTACTCGCCCCGAAGATAAAGAATGGGAGTTGCGGGGCCAATCTCGCCGGTGCCTGGAGGCTGGTCGCGTGTACGCGAGAGCTGACCGCCCAACGTCGTATTGGGTTGGGATTCCAAGCGCATCGCTAGGCCATCATTCTCATCAATCCTAATGTCCAGACTACCTTTTCCGCGATTCTCAACTTCAACAGAGCACGTGTACTGTTGGTGCGGAGTAGTGGTGGTTCTGGTAGCGGCGTGGCCCGCCTCGGCGACGCCGGATAGCGAAAGTGTACGGTCAGCCGAGCAGATCATCACACGTGTGGTAAAGCGGTCGCAGAAACAGGACTACGAACTGCAAGGCTACTCAGTGACACGCCGGTACACGCTGCGAAATCCTCATATAAACGGGGAAGCCAGCATGACGGTGCTGTTGGAGTACAAAGCGGGCCGTGGAAAGAAGTTCACTATTCAACGCAGCGCCGGACCGGGAGTAGCTCAGCGTGCTCTCTTGAGCGTTTTGAGAGACGAAGAAAAGAGCAGCAAGGAGCGGCCATCAGAGAACGCTGTGAATCCAGCGAACTACGTGTTCACTCTGATGGGCGAGGAAACACATGAGGGGCGGCTGTGTTACCGCTTCAGAGTAGTGCCTCGCCAGGACAGCAAGTTTCTACTGGACGGAGAGTTGTGGGTGGACGTGAAGGACCTGGCAGTGGTTGAAATCAAAGGGCGTCCGGCGAAGAATCTTTCCTTCTGGGTGGGACGCCCATTGATCGATCAGCACTTTGCACCGGTGCAAGGATTTTGGATGCCGTCCGGCAATCAGACGTCGACGCAGGTCAGGATTGCCGGTGAAACGCAATTGAATATTGAATATTGGGATTACAAATTCAACTTGCCGGCGGCTTCGTTACGAGCACCCTGAGGTGCCACCACAGTTCTCGCATTTGAAGCAAGAGCCGTTACGAGTCATCATGCTGCCGCACTCGGAGCAGAGGGGCGAATCACTGAGGGAGGAGGCATCGAAGGGCAATGCCTGCTGGGGTTCTATCTCAGTGGGACGAAGCTTGGGGGTTTCACCCGCCTCATTGGCGTCGGTGATGCCGAGGAAGCGGGCACCGAGCCAGCGGAAGATGTAGTCGATGATGGACTTGGCGTAGGGAACTTGCGCGTTGCCGGTCCAGCCGCTGGGTTCAAAGCGAACGTGGCTGAACTTATCGACGAAGAACTTGAGCGGTACTCCGTATTGCAAGCCGTAGCTGATGGAAGTGGCGAGAGTATCCACAAGGCCGGAGATGGTGGAGCCTTCTTTGGCCATGCTGATGAAGACTTCGCCCGGCCTGCCGTCCGGATACATACCGACGGTGATGTAGCCTTCGTGGCCGCCGATGGAGAACTTGTGCGTGATGGAGTTTCTCTCGTCGGGCATCTTCTCGCGCATGGGCCGGTAAACGATTTTTTCGATCGTTTGGGGCTGGGCAGCGATGAGAGCAACAGCGCCCTTCTTCTCGCCTTTGCCGGTACCGGAGCTGAGCGGCTGGGCGCGCTTCGAATTGTCACGATAGACGGCGACGGCTTTCAAGCCGAGTCTCCAACTCTCGGTATAAGCCTCCATGACGTCTTCGACGGTGGACTCCTCAGGCATATTGATGGTCTTTGAAATAGCGCCCGAGATGAAGGGCTGGACGGCGGCCATCATGCGAATGTGACCGGTGTAATGAATGGAGCGGGCGCCGTTCTGGGGACGGAAGCTGCAATCAAAGACGGGAAGATGCTCAGGCTTGAGATCAGGCGCGCCTTCGATAGTGCCGGTTGAATCGATATGAGCGACGATTTTCTCGGTCTGCTCCGGCGTGTAGCCGAGCTTGATGAGAGCTTGTGGAACGGTGTTGTTGACGATCTTGATGACGCCGCCACCGACTAGTTTTTTGTACTTGACGAGGGCGAGATCGGGTTCAATGCCGGTAGTATCGCAATCCATCATGAAGCCGATGGTGCCGGTAGGCGCGAGCACGGTGACTTGGGCGTTGCGATAACCGGTGCGGCTCCCTAGTTCGTAGGCGTGACGCCAGCATTCTTCGGCGGCCTTGAACATGTGCGGAGGGACGCGTTTGCTGTCCATGCCGTTGACGGAATTCCAGTGCATGCGGATAACGTCGAGGAAGGGCTCCTCATTTTCGGGATAGCCGGGGCACGGGCCGACGGCTTCGGCGATACGAGCGCTGGTGAGGTAAGCCTGGCCGCACATCATGGCGGTGATGGAGGCGGCGAACTCACGGCCGCTATCGCCGTCGTAGGGCAAGCCCAGAGCCATCAGCATGGCGCCGAGATTGGCGTAGCCGAGGCCGAGGGGACGGAAATCATGGGAGTTCCTGGCGATTCTCTCCGTGGGGTAGCTGGCGTTATCGACAATGATTTCCTGGGCTAGAACGACCGTGTCGACTGCGTGGCGGAAAGCCTCGACATCAAACGTGCCGTCGGGCCCGATGAACTTCATTAGGTTCAGCGAGGCAAGATTGCAGGCGGAATCGTCGAGGAACATGTACTCCGAGCAAGGGTTTGAGGCATTGATGCGGGCGGTGTTCTTCGATGTGTGCCAGCGATTGATGGTGGTATCGAACTGCATGCCGGGATCACCGCACTGGTGAGTAGCTTCAGCGATCTGGCGCATCAGCTCACGAGCCTGATAGCGATCCTTCCTTTCGCCGCTGACGACGCTTTTGGTCCACCAAGCGCTGTCGTCGACGACTGCCTGCATGAATTCATCGGTGGCGCGAACCGAGTTGTTGGCGTTTTGAAAGAAGATGGAACCATAGGCGTCGCCATCCAGCGAAGAGTCGTAACCGGCATCGATGAGGGTGTGAGCCTTCTTCTCTTCTTTGGCCTTGCACCAGATGAACTTTTCAACATCCGGATGATCGGAGTTAAGGATGACCATTTTGGCGGCGCGACGGGTTTTACCGCCGGACTTGATAACGCCGGCAAAGGCGTCAAAACCCTTCATGAAGCTGAGGGGACCGGAGGCACGGCCGCCACCCCAGAGATAGGCGTCGTCTTCACGTATGGAAGAGAGGTTGGTGCCGGTGCCGGAGCCCCACTTGAAGAGCATGCCCTCCGTCTTGGCAAGCTCCAGGATGGATTCGAGGTTGTCGTTGACGGAATTGATGAAGCAGGCCGAGCACTGGGGATGGTTCTCACCCGGTTGGAGCTTCTTGACGACCTGTTCGGCGTCGTCGAAATAAAAGCCATAGCCGCGCGCTTCCGTGACACCGACGTTAAACCAGACAGGCGAATTGAAACAGGCCTTCTGAGTGAGCATCAGGTGAGCGAGTTCCTGGCGGAAGTTTTCGCCGTCTTCCTTGGACTTGAAGTAGTTGCCGGTGAGCCCCCAATCGGCAATGGTGTCAACGACGCGATGAACGAGCTGAGCGACGCTGGTTTCGCGATCAGGCGAACCGACGCGGCCGTGAAAATATTTGCTGGCGACGATGTTGGTGGCAGTCTGAGACCAATCGGCTGGGACTTCGATGTCGCGCTGCTCGAAGATCACGGAGCCTTTGTCGTTGCCAATGGTGGCGGTGCGGCGCTCCCACGTGACCTGGTCGTACGGCGTCGTACCGGGCGGTAATTTGGCGGTGAAGTGGCGGGGGAATGACACCCCTGTGCGTTCTTCCTTCTTCAAGGAGCGGTGCAATTCTTTGACTTTAGCGGCGAGGTTAACGGTGAGCTGGCCCATGGGAGTTTGTTACGGGGAACGAGTTCCATCATGCTTCAGATATGTCTGGCAGTCAATACCGGAGTTGCCCTAGAAGTACGACATGTTGTGGATTAGTTTAGGAAAACCACCACAGAAAGGGTTGTGTACTCATTTCTGCTGAGACTGGAGGGTTCTGATTGACTTTGCCGAATAGGCGGAGCTCGTCTTCTCCTTCCTATAGGATACGCCTGATTGGCATGGTGCAACGGACGATGCACACGTGGGGCGCGAGCGCGGTGGAACAACTTACATTTGAGCGCTTTCAGGCGGCTTGTTGCCGGGCGAGAATGCGCTGGACGCGGTTGGGCATGCGTGTTTCAGGTGTTTCGAGCTTGTGATTGAGTAGTTCCTGGTGTTCGGCCTTGGCTTCGGCGAGCCAAACGTTGCATTTGTGCAGATCCTGCTTGCGAACTTCGACGTTTTGCCGGCGGGCGTGCTCCTCACGGAGACGCTGTTGCGATTCGAAGCCAATTTCCTGCTTTCCCCTTTCGGCTCTAAGCTTTAGGAGGTCAGTCAAGCACTTGTCGAAGGCGCGCTCATTGGTGGTTTGATAGCGGATGTAGAGGGCGAGCGAGCGTTCGGGATCGGGGCCGGTGGGGGTGCCTTCAAAGCACAGGTTTTGCAGGAGCAGGGCGCGCTGCCGGAGCCAGTGGTGCTGCGCCATTTTCTCGACCAGCAGGTGTTCGGTGAAGGTAAAAGGGTTGTGCTCGGCTTCGAGGCCGTGGAGCAACTGCTCGAAAGCGGCAGGATCTTCGTCTGTCAAGACGACGAATTGGCCGGTGAAGCCGTGGCGGAAGTTGTTGCGGGAGGAGGCGGCTTTGCCTTCGGCGGTTTTGGGGCCGGACGAATGTTGCGCGTTGGCTTGGTTGGCGGCGATTTGGGTTTTGGTAGACATAGCGGGAGATTTCCTTAATGGGCCAGACATGCCTGGCCCTACAGCTGAGGGTTCGGGTATGGCGCGGCGGCCTGTACAGATTTGCGCGGCGATGGCGCCGGCCCGGAAATGAAAAAGCCCGGTGCAAACGCACAGGGCTTTTTTGAAGCTGACTGCCTCGAAAAGGAGTATAGCACACCCGTACCAAACGATTCCCTGCAAGCTATTGATTCTAATCGAACTATAGGCCGGTACTGGGTTTTGCTTGAAGATAGCGGCTGGAGAATGTTGCCGGCTCCGGAAGGTCGGAGCTGCTCTTTGCCAGGTCGGCGGCTATAAGGGCGAACTGTCCAGGGCGGCTTGGAGGTCTTCGAGGGTGGAGGAAGGGAAAAGCGGACGTCCGCATTTTCGCCGTCCCGCATCTTCGCGCGCGCATTTTCGTCGTTCGAATAATGAGCTTACAGGGCCAGTGTCGCTGGCGTGGTCCATCGGTTGTAACGGTGTCCGGCAATCAGAAGCTGGTTCAGTCCATCGGGCCTACTTGCAAATTCCGCCCAATTCATCCCGAACAGTCCATGTAAATCCAAGGCACGTCCAGTATTCCAGCTAATTCAACAGCAATCAATAGAGGCCCCGTCATACGATAAGGCGGAGAGCATTCCACTAGCATGGTTCGCAAATACCAGTAGATGTCCGGCCAAGCTATACAGATCGATGCCACCTACACCCGCTTCCTTAGCTCAATGAAAAGCAAAGTCCTATAGGAGAGCATAGCCAGATTGTGGCCTCAACCATGGTTGCGATTTCTCCAGTCACTAGGCGCAATATGCTCTCATTGCTGCGAAACGATAGGTGCAGTTGCGTGTGGAAAAGTCCCTCCGCGCCAGTTCACTAGACAAGGTTTGAACTTCTCCATAAGCACCGATTGCGAACAAACCTCCCGAGCAGGAAACCTTAGGCCAATCGAGAATGCCACTCGTGGTCTCCGCTGGAGGACCTGCGATTCAAGAGGCCCTTTCGCACCCTTCCCCACAAATGTTTTGAACCTCTGCCCTGATCTCTCTAATACCTCGCTTCGACGCTGCTCCACGAGCCGTCTTCTATCGAGCAGGTGGCGAATTTCGCTTTCCGTGGCTAGACGAGGTTCGTACCGGGGTAAGCTGCCGCAAACTACTAGCGATATACGTTATGACTCTACGTGGAGTGACTCGGCGCACGAGCAGGAAGGTGAGCTGCTGGAGGTAATTGCCGTAGGAGAGGAGTCATCGCGATGAATGTGAATCAAAGCCTGCGGAGGACCAGAACTGGCCGTGCACTTTTTTCGAATTCTGTGATGACGATTGCGTTTCGCCGGAGCAGTGCGGCGGCAACTTGGGTTGAGTAATCCATCCGCTCCAGCCGGATGATCTGAGGCGGTGCGCCATAGAGTTTGGCGAGTCTAATGAAGTCGGCATCAGCGGTCACGATGGCAAATCGCTCCTGCTTGGCGAAGTCCCAGATAGTCTTGTCGGGAGTTTCACCCGACAGCCCAACGAAGTTGGTGTGGGATGATTCCGGGAACAGATCCGCAAGCAAGGACACGATTTTGCGCGAGATGTTCGCGTCGAAGAGCAGCTTCACCGGGGAACTTTGTCTTTGAGCTGGTAAGCGAACTGCAAAGCGGCTTGGATGTCTTCAGATGTAAGTTCGGGATAGTCGCTCAGGATGCCGGACTCGGGAAGGCCGCCGCCAAGCCAGCCAAGAATGTCCCAGACGGTGATGCGTGTTCCGCGGATGATGGGTTGACCGGACCTTACTTGGGGGTTGGCCGTCACACGCGTGGATACCAAGTCAACGGACATTCGTTCCAATTTTACAGCGGTTCTGGTGTGAGCAGGGCGCGTTGCCCAAGCCAGTGGTGTTGCGCCATTTTTTCGCGACCAGCAGGTGTTCTGTGAAGGTAAAAGGGTTGTACTCGGCTTCAAGGCCGTGGAGCAACTGCTGGAAGGCGGTGAAGCCGTGGCGGAAATTGTTGCAGGAGGAGGCGGCTTGGCCTGGGGCGGTTTTGGGACCGGACAAATGTTGCGCGTTGGCGCGGTTAGCGGCGATTTGGGATTCGGTAGACATCACGGGAGAATTCCTTTCTTAATGGGCCAGGCGTGCCATGGCCCCTACTTTGGGTCTGGCATCGCGTGGACTCTACGGTTGATGGTTCGGGCATGGGCGCGATGGGGCTGTACAGATTCGGCACGCACGGGACGCCGGGCGTCTGCATTGCTGGCCTCTACGTCAATGAATAGATCGCTACTATAGTGAGTAATGACGAGCGCTCTCGTTATCTCGCCTACTTACCACGTCGAATTGATCGACGGCCGCGAAATAGAGAAGCCCCTGCCGAAAAAGCTGCACACGTTTATCCAGGTCTTTCTTATCATGCGCCTGGGGGCGATCGTTTACAGCGGTTTTCGCATAGCGTCCGAACTGAACGTTCTCTGCGGAGCTGATCGCCTGGCGCCGGACGTGATGATTGTTCGGCGTGGTGCGAAGTACGACGACGGTGACCTCCAGGACCCGCCCGCCCTTGCTGTGGAAATCCTCTCGCCAGGCCAGACGATAGGAGCACTCTTCGACAAAGCGGCGCGCCTCATTGGTGCAGGGGCACCCTCCTGCTGGGTTATCTGGCCCGAACGGCGCAAGGTCTGGATCTATTCGGGCGACGATCTGCTGGAGGCCAGCGACAACCTGACTGCAAGGCTGGCCGAGAATGAGACCCTGACAATTTCGCTGAAGGACCTGTGGGCTTCGCTCGACGACGATTAACTGCACCGTCGATCCGCGGGGGCTATTAATGAGCAACTCGGAGTTGGACAAGGAATTGTTGAATTGGGCGTACGTCCAGTTTTGAGCGGCTGGAACGGGGCAGGATCTTCGCTGCTTCACTCTTCGCGCATGAGTTTGGACGGATCGAGGGCAAGCGCTCGGCGGGCTGGAACGGCGGAGGCTGCAATGCCGAGCAGCGCCATGGTCAGCACGGCGCCGCCAAGGACCAGAGGATCGCGCGGATTGGCCTGATACACAATCTGCCGCAGCAGATGGCTGGCGAAGACGCCCGACAGCAGCCCGACCGCCGATCCCACGCCGAGCAGCAGCATGGGCCGCCCGACCGCGGCGCTCATCACTTGGGTCTTGCGCGCACCCAATGCCACGCGGATGCCCAGCTCCTTGCGCCGCCGGCTTACGCTGTAGGCGGCCATGCCGGAGATGCCGGTCACCGCCAGCATCGCCGCCAGCAGGCCCATGACGCCTAGCGCCACGGTCGCTGCCCGTGCCGGAAACATCTCAGACTCCAGCGAATCGGGCCAGCTCTGCACCGTGATGGGCACATTCGGCACGATGCCGCTCAGTGTGCGTTGGAGTGCCGCGGCCATCTCGCTCGGCGTCCGCCGTGACCGCACCACGAAAACCGTTTCGCCCTGCTCACTTTGCGAGAATGGCAGATACACGACAGGCTGCGGTGACTCTTCGAGGTCGTGGTATTTACCGTTCTCCGTGACGCCTACCACTTCCGTCAGGTTGCCCGACACAATAAAGTGCTGTCCGATGGCCCGTGTTTCGCTCCACATTTTGCGGGCGAAGGTTTCGTTGACGATGGCTACATGGGGCGTCTTTGCGGTGTCATGCCATGAGAGATCCCGTCCGCTGAGGAGCCGAGTGCCGGCAGCCTCCAGGTATCCCGGCGACATCCGATACACATACGGCGCCAGCACAGAATTGTTCAGCGTAAGCTCTGTCGTTCCAGGCCGGAAAATGGGAATGCCATGCATCCCGCCGGTCATCGGTGTGCGGCTCACTACACCGACGGTGGCCACGCCGGGGATGCTCCGCGCCGCCTCAATTATCGCTTTATATTTCTCGACCGCCACGTCGCCAGCCTGTCTCACTTGGCTGAGGTCCAAATCGGCCAGCATCGCGCCCTGCGGCTTAATTCCGAGAGGGGCGTGGAGCGCGCGCTCCATGCCGCGCACTGCTACCAGCGAGGCGGTTACCAGCAGCGTGCAGATTGCAATTTGTGCGCCCAACAACAGGTCACGCAGGGCAAACCGACGTAGGTGCATTGCATCGGCCGGTCCGCTTTTCATCATCTGCAACGGGCTGCTCTGCCACGCTTGCCGCGCCGGAACCATGCCAAACAACAACGCGCTTCCGAGTGTCAGCGCCAGGCCTGCCAGGTAGACACGCGCATCCAGGCTGGCGGCCAAGTGGGCTTCTGCCGCGTGCTGCCAGCGGTTCAGTATGCCGAGCAGCAGGTCCGCGCCGGCCAGCCCCGCTGCTCCGCCCATCAGCGATACCATCACCGCCTCTGTCAGCAGTTGCCTCACCAGCCGCCCGCGGCTGGATCCAAGGGCCACACGGAGCGCCAGTTCCCGGCTGCGATCCGCCGCGCGCGCCGCAAACAGGCTGGCCAGGTTCGCGCAGGCCGCCGCCAGCACCAGCAGGGCGAGCACGGTCACGCTCCAAAGAAATCCGCGAATGACATCGCCCTCGTCCCCCCAGAGTCCCGGATGGATGAGCCGCAGCGGCAGTCCGTCGTCGGTGTCCGGATAATCGTCCGCCAGCTGGGCCGCAATCGCATTGAGATTTTCGGTCGCCTGCTGCGGCGTTATACCCGGCTTCAGCCGGCCAATCACCGTAACAGCTACGGATCTCCGGCGATGCAGATAATCCGACCCCTCTACCTGCTCCTCGTTCAGCATGGGCATCCAGTAGTCGGGCCACACAAACCGCTCCATGCCGTGGAAGCGCGCCGGCGCCACGCCTATTATGGTGAAGGGATGCTTGTTGAGCTCCACGGTGGTTCCGAGGACGCCGCGATCGGCTTGAAACGCACTTCGCCACAGAGCATCGCTCAACACCACATAGGGGGCTGAACCTGGGCCATGCTCGTCCACCGCGTGAAAGAATCGCCCTGCCTCCGGCTGGACTCCCAACAGATCGAAATAGTTGCCGGTGACTTCATCGCCGGAGACATTCATCAGCGCATTACGCCAGCTCAGTGCCGCATGAGAATATCCATAAATTGCGGCCAGCCCGCTGAAGGTGGTGTTACGCTGTCGAAAGTCCTCAAAGGCGGGATAGGAGGTAGTCAGTAGCCTTCCGCTCATCCACGGCTTGTGGCGCATCTGATAGAGGCTCTGCGGGTCGTTCACATCCAGCGGGTGTAGCAGGACGGCGTTGAGTATTCCAAAGACGACGACGTTTGCCCCAATCCCGAGCATGAGAGTGAGTAACACTACGACCGTGAAGCCGGGAGACTTGCGAAGCACGCGCAGCGCATAACGCACATCGAGCAGGAGGTTTTCCATGAATGGCAGGCCCTCTTCGGCGTGGTAGTCTTGCCGAACCGCCTGCATCGCGCCGAACTTCAGGCGGGCGTGACGGCGGGCTTCGTCAGGAGTCATGCCGGCGCGGATGTTTTCTTCCGTCTGAGTCGCTATATGCGATTCCACCTCTTCTAGGAGCCTTTCGTCGCCGCGGCGCCTGGTGGTGAAGTTGAGAAGGCGTGTGAATAACCGATTTAGGACTCTCATGTGTGTTGGCGCCAGGAATATTCAAGAGAGGTCCTCTCACGAAACGTCCTCTTCAAGAAACGTGCTGCGCTATCACTGCAAAGAAGCGTGCGATGATGTCCGCTGTCTGCTCCCAGCTGCTGATGTGCTCGATGCGTCGTGCGATGCCATACCCGTGCAGCGGACGTAACACATCGAGGGTCTTCAGGAGCATCAGGGCCAGAGTTCCTTGCTGAACATCCTTTTCTGTTTCATGCACTTGTTACTAACAAGAGAATGCCACAGCTCTATTGGGAAAGCAACAGGTAGTCTAGAGTGGTGTTTCTGAAGTTTGTTCACCACTCCTGCATATGCGGTTCCAGCGAGAAGAGTGGCCGTTTGGAGCGCTCCATGACTGTCGCGCCTCGGCCGGCAGCGGTTGGGGGTAACACTCGCCATCGTATGGTCACGGCTCTGAGGCGGCCAAGCGCACGTAAAGGCAGTTTGGAAACACGACAGCAGGAGGCGCCGCAGGTACACGATCCATTCAGACTGTGAAGTAACGCTCATTATCGATATCCGCAATTAACCCGCGTTGCTTCGGTTGCCAACCCAGCAGTTCGCGAGTTAGTTGGCTGGAAGCCGAAAAGTCTGCTCCCGCAAACATCGCGAACCAGCCGAAGTGGTTGTTCGCTTCCTCGGGAGTGTTGCTGACGACCGGAAGGTTCAGGCGGCGGCCGATGACGCCGGCGATGTCTTTGAAGGGCACTCCGTCTTCGGCGATGGCGTGATAGCGGGCTCCTGCGGCGCTATTTTCGAGAGCGAGCCGGAAGAGAACAGCGGCGTCGAGCCGGTGCACGGCGGGCCAGCGGTTAAGGCCCTCGCCTACATAGGCCGAGCTGCCCTTCTCTCGCGCGATGTTGATGAGTATGGGAACGAAGCCGTGATCGCCATCGCCGTGGACGGAGGGCGGAAGGCGGACCACCGAAGCGCGCACACCACGCGTTACCAGGGCGGCAGCGGCCGCTTCCGAGGCGCGTGGATACGATGCGGGATTAGGTGGCGGCGGCGTATCTTCCTCGGTCGCAGTGCGACCCTGGGCCAGGAGCGCAACTCCAGAGGTGACGAGCAAGGGGCGGTTGGAGCCTTCGAGCGCGGCGCCTAATACCTCGATAGCGCGCTTGTCCAGCTCACAGTTCTCGATGAACTTCGAGAAGTCATGGTTGAAGGCGGTGTGAATCACGCCATCCGCCATGGCGGCCCCGCTGCGCAGACTTTCGAGGTCCGTAAGATCACCCCGATGCACCTGGGCACCCGCATCGGCAAGTGACTTGGCGCCTGCATCGGAGCGCCCAAGACCAAGTACCTGATGGCCCGCGCTGATGAGTTCCTGAACTACGGCAGAACCGACAAAGCCGGTAGCACCGGTGACGAAAACACGCATGAAGATCTCTCCTTTTGGATGTACCGCACTCTAAACCTGGAACAGTAATTGAACTTCGGAGGCAATCCGTTAGCCGGCTTGTGGGCGAATATTCGTGGAGCCACTCAACGCCCGTTGAACAGCCTGACGATAGGACAGAGGCGGCCGAGGCAGGATTGAACGTATCGGCATGGGGTCGCCATTCAGGTCGGTTTGAATGCCATCGAGAACGCCTTTGATGGAACCTTTCGGCAACTTGCCCGCGCGTTCGATGAGCGGCGCGACCGCCCTTAGGAGCGTCCGCGGGACATCGAGTTTGATGGGATGATGCCGGCCCAGGAGTTCCGCCGTCATATCAATCATTTGGTTATTTGTCAGTAGGTCATCACAGCCCACGTCGTAACACTGACCATAGGCGCGTGGATCGTTGAGCACGCCCACGAGATAGTACACCAAGTCGTCGACGGCGATGTTCCGCATCTTAAGCCGGCCTCCGCCGAATAAGTTCATGCTGACTGGCCTCTTGGCTTGGCTCACCATCATGTCGAAACCACGTCCGCCGACGCCCACTATCTGGCCAGGGCGTATGACGGTCACATCCAGGCCGCTATGCAACAAGAGCTGTTCTGTCTTCCAGCGCTCGCGTACCCACGTGTTGGATGCATCAGGCGCGATCCCCAGAGATGTAACGTAAATCAACCTACGCACGCCGCACACTTGCGAAGCCGTCACGATGTTCTGCAATCCATTCATCTCTATTTCCATAAAGCCCTGACCCGCCGTATCGGCATGCTGAGGTGAGAGCGTATGTACGGAAATGTAGGCCGCCTGGACGGATTCGAGGGCTTGGTGCAGCGAGGCGAGATCTGAAATGTCGCCTTGGACAATCTCGCAGCCAGCCTTGGCCAAATCCTGAACCCGCGACGGATTACGGGCCAGACCGCGGACTGCGTATCCGTCTGCAAGAAGCGCCAGGGCGATATGCTTCCCGAGAAAGCCCGATGCTCCGATGACCAGAATTCTTCTCATAAGCGACCACGTCGCACTGGCGTGACCCTCATTTAGAGTCTCGCTACTCCTGACGATAGGAGATTTCAATGTTACGATCTATGCTGTTGAGTCCGTAATATTGGCTCATTCGTCCTGGGATGGATCCACTTTCAGACGTGCTCTCGCTTCTTAAGCCTCGCAGCTACATGTGCGGTGGCTTCGATGTAGGCGGAGAGCTGGCTGTTCAGTTCGGCCAGTATGAAGGCATCAAGTGCTACGCGCTGGTAACTGGCGAGTGCTGGCTGGCGGTGGAGGGCATTCCCGATGCGGTGCACTTGAAGGCGGGCGATTGCTTTCTACTGCCGCGAGGGCTTCCTTTTCGCCTGGCAACCGATCTAGCGGTGACTCCCACGGACGCACTCACGTTTTTCGCGAAGGGGCGGAATGGAAGCATCGCGACCATCAATGGAGGCGGCGATTGTCTTGTTATAGGCGGGCACTTTGTCCTTACGGGTAGTCATGCCGGGATGCTGTTAGCGATACTACCGCCGATCGTGCATATTCGCTCAGAATCGGACAAGGCGGAGTTGCGCTGGTCTCTGGATCGCATGAGGCAGGAGATTCGTGAGGAACGGCCAGGTTCAGTTCTGGTGGTGCAACAACTTGCCTACATGATGTTGGTTCAGGCGCTGCGCCTACACCTGGAGGAGGGGCTGAGAGGTGGCGTTGGATGGCTTTTCGCTTTGGCGAATCAGCAGATGAACGCGGCAATCACCGCTATGCATGATGATCCGGCGCATCGCTGGAATTTGCAGGAGTTGGCGGAGCGTGCCGGCATGTCGCGTTCAATCTTCGCCCTGAAGTTCAAAGAGTTGGTGGGAACATCGCCTATGGAATACCTGACGCGCTGGCGAATGATGCTGGCCGGGGACAGGCTGAGGAATACTGACGATCCTGTTTCTACGATCGCTCTGTCTCTGGGTTACGAATCTGAGAGCGCTTTCAGCAAGGCTTTCAAGAGAGTAATGGGTCATTCACCACGGCAATATAGCCGTGGTTGCGAATCTAGTTCGGTTCATCGAGCCGGTGAAGAAGATGCGCTCGCTGATCAGCAGGAACTCGTGGCAGGTTGATCGCCGCAGTGCTGGACTGCTGCTCACGTAAATGCCTACCAGCTTGCTTGTCGCGAGGAGCTGGTTCGCTTATGAAAAGCGGACTTGTCGTTCCGTATATAGCGGACACTTTCTGAGACCGAAGCAGAACCTTTTCTAACGTTCACACTTGCAGAGGCACGTTACCTACATGGGCGTTTTTCAGGACTTACCTTAGTTGGTAATTCGTCCAACTAATGGGATGGTTCGCCGCCTTTACATCAGAGAGCTGGAGAATAGACGCGGAACCAATCGCAGAGGCGGTAAACCGTCCGTGATCGGCAGACTAAAGCCAACTTTTGGAACTAGCTCCGCCTGTAACGCAGAGCAGGGAACGGCCTAGCCGCTCGGTCTGTTAAACACGCAATGTAAGTCTTTCTCTGATTTGTGGCGAGCTGAATTTTGGAAGACCCGCCGAGCCCGGAAATAAAGCTCGCCATAGGGCGAAGCTCTGGCGAAACTGCTACGCTTGCAATTGATGAACAAGAACAGCTCGGTACCGAGACTGAAGAAGCACGCGCGCACATTTGTGGTTCATTCGAACAAGAATGTCTATGCGGCGGTCGCTGCTATGGGAGCGGCAATGGGTCGCAATTCATCGCGCGGTTCCTATTTCAATCTGTCATTCAGAAAGACTTGTGGCACGCAGGCGGAGTCGTTGACAGAAACCGGAGCGGGTACAGTTTGCGCATCAGCGGCAACGAATCTGAACGTAAATTTCAGAGGCGATTGGAGTGACTTTCTCCAGCAAAAAGGCATGGCAGCCTGCGGCTTGAAATATGATCAATCGCTGACCTTGGAAGAGAACACAATGCGGTATCTCAATGCGCATGATCGAAGAATTCCGATCAATATACCAAGGACGATACATGAGTCACGCGAGCTTTCTATCCCGCAAGAATACGCGGCTGACTACTTAGCGTTGAAGACCCTTATAAGCTCGGGTCGGGACTTGAAGCCGTATTTGAGCCGGGACATTCTCAAGAAGAAACGCCCTGACTATAACGACGGGTTACTCAACGCGTGGGGGATACAACACCTGCATTTTCGATCTCAAGGGACCGACCATGTACTGCTTTGTAAGATTACCGATGCGGATGTATTTGTTATTCAAGCGCTGCCACATGTGCATGATGTGTGGGTGGACACGTCGCTGCTGCAAATCCTGCATGACAATTGGCCGGAGGAAATAGCTGCTGGCAAATGCCTCGGGGTTGAGGGCGAATCCATGGCAGCTAACGAAAGACTCGCACTGCGCAGTCAAAACGCGAACTTCGCCACCACCATGTCAGACGGTACGGTTTACCTGGCACCAGGGGGAGGACTCATGGCATCTGGGGACTGTTTCGATGACAGGACCAATTGCGACAAGATATTCGAGGAGCTAGCATACTGGGAAAGGATAGTCCTGGACAACTCGGCCCGTTTTCGCGCTGCTCTTAATTGGCCTCCCTCTGACGAACTTTCCATCAAGATGATGTTCGTGGATAGGGAATGTTGGCTTTGCGAGCCGACGACTGGGAGAATGCTTTCGCTGACCCTCCAAGAATAGGAAAGGGAGGGAAACAACATGGAGCCATGCTTCCTATACTTTGTGTCCGTGTGGAGAAAGGCCCAAACGCATAATCTCCATTATGTCTCCCAAGATCAACTATGGAGAAAGTAAAAAATCACGCGGCTCCCTCCAGCGGCGTCTTTGACTTCCAAACGCAAGTGATTAATTGCCCGGTAGGGTCCGTGAATGCTTGCGGAATGCCCGGCGCGAGGCTGGTCATAGCACAAAGATGTAAAGTTGTTCGGGCTGAAAATGTGGCTACAGTGGCAGCTTGATGACGAAGAATCGCCCGGAAACAATCTTACGCGACTTACATGAAAGCGGCGCTTTGCCGGACGGCTATAAGTATCCGGCGTCTCTCGATGTTTTAGGTCCATCCTTCAAATCACTCCTGATCGGCCTTCAGAGAGGGCTCATCGAGGCTTTGCGTCAAGAAAATGAAAATGTGTCGAGCGGCGTTGTTCATCCGCCGTTTCATGTCGATTATGCGGACGCATCGGAACCTAATGCTTTGGCGTTTGAATATGGCGGCTTCGCTTTTATCGTCATTACGGTCCCCATGATGGAAATGCTCTGGCGGACTTCCGAACGCCTCAGCCATGCGCCGTCTATCGCGGCCCTGCTTGATGTTGATCCCGTCAATCCGCCGCTTATCGAGAGGCTCATTACGGCTCTCTTCTCGATCCAATTCAGTTTTCTGGTCTGTCACGAGTACACGCACCACATTCACGGCCATCTCGGAGAATCGTCCAGCGTGGAACTGCGCATATGGAAGGAAATGCGCAAAAGCGCAGCGCTGGAAGCTCAGGCGCAAGAAGTCGGAGCCGATACCTATGCCGTGTACATCGCTTTGACAAATCTGTTTAATGGCAGCGGACGGGACAACGCGATAAGTGTTTTTGCGCTTCGAAACAAAGCTTCAGCGGCCCATGAATCTCTGCTGGTTCTTTTCGTCGTCGCTGTCGGCGCGTTTTTCTGCGCTTTTTCGCGAATGGACGTTGACGTTGCAAGCGTCTATGAAGCCAGCCATCCTCTCGTGGCCGTAAGGATGAATTACGTGATGCACAGCGCTATAAGCTGGTGCAATCAAAACTGCCCCGCGATTGAGACATGGATGAATCCAGGTCGATATCAGATCGTGATAGCGGCGCTAGGCGAGGCGTTATGGGGGGCTGCTGACACGACTGTTCCGCAAGTCGCGTTTCTTAACAGCGCTCCCGGCGCTGAATATCTAAGACAGCTTGAAGAACTTCGCCTCCAACAGTTTCGAGGGCTAGAGAAAGTCATCGCAAAGGGGAGGCGTCGAAGGGTTTAGAATCCAACCAGGTCCTCTCTGGATGGAGCGTCGCCAGAATCCTTCAATCTCTGGCCCTTGCAGCTTTAAGGGGGTAATGTTTCCACGGTCGTCCTGCATCGCGAATTCTGCATCCATCCGCTTTGGGGGCCGCCGATACCAAGTCAAGCATATCTTCTCGAGGTCTGCGCTCGCAGGTTTGGTATTAAAGGCTTGAATCATGCTTTTCGTTCTTTTACTGCTCCGTACAAGATGAAAAGCTCCTTCATAAAATTCCTGCGGCAGAGTTGGAGACATAACGGCAAGAGGCTTTTGAAACGCTCGGCGCGGAAGGGGGGTAAGCCAGCCATGTTCTTCCAAGTTCTCCTGAAAAATTGGTGACATGAAGTCGATGACATAGCCTTTGCACTCAACCCAACAATGGAAAGAGTCCGGCGTAGCCGTGAGTTCGTTGTTTCGGTGTTGCCGAAGGTCGCAACGATTGCATCGTTAACGCCAACCGAGTACGCCGCTGCCCCGCCAATCGGCACAGCACGAGATTGTTGTGCTTCCGAAGAATGGCGGCACCTGCCATGGCAAAGAAGATACATGCGGAGTGGGTGTTGGCGCGACCATCTAGCACGGTGAAGATTACTCGAAAGATGCGGCAATAATCGGCAAACGGGATCACGTCCTTGGCGGTTTTAGTTGGCATGCTCTCTTCGAACGATAACCGGAAGCCGCATCCCATGAGAAGTTTGAGACCGAGTTGGAAACGTGGATAGCTCGATTTTCTTGGTTTCCCGGCGCGTGTCGAAACTCAGCCTTTTTGAAACTTCCGCCTGTTGAGCATTTTGCCAATGACGCCTGCGATTGCCGATCGCTTCCGAATAGCTCCTGATTACGCGCCACTCAGAAGCTGTCTCTAGAGGGTCTGAACTCTATATCGGTTCATCGGGAAACGAGGAGATCTTAATCTGCCAAATTCAAGATCCTGATAAATCGCCTTATATAGAACGTGCACCCTTTCAAGGTTTTGCCTTCCGATTACGAACGAGATACGCGCTTCAATCCCAGGATCCACTTGAACGGTTAGTCGACGATGCTTTTCTTTGACTTCACAACTTCTAAGTAACGGCTTGCGCGTTTTAGGGCAACTTTGACTCGGAGCGCCGATTAACAGACCGAAGCGGACTTGGTCGGGAGTAATCGTGACAGTGTCACAGGCAATTGTTGCGGGCTAATTGCTTCAGCTTCCAGTCACAATAGCCATTTGTCTGGCCGTAGTAATTCCTTTGCTAGCCAGGACCTCCAAGATCTTGGCCGGGTACGAAATGCAATGCTCTAAAAGTCTTGAGCTTGACTGAATGCAACGGACAACATGATCGATGCCGAAGTCCGATTTGTACTTTCCAGACACTCCAATCATTACCGTTTTGGTTATGGAGTAATAGGAAGCCATCACCATGTATCTCTCGGCGGGGTCGGGATTGCACTCCGCCGCGAGAGATCCGCTTGGCCAGGCGAAAGGAAAGACAGTTCGGAAAGCGTAAGAGACCAGGTAGTTTTCAAGCAGGTATTCATGTTGATCCATGAAAGGCATGTAGTACTGGCGACATGCCTGCGCGTAGCGGAATATTAGCTGGTTCCAATCGCAACCGCCCTGGAGTTGAATGCCACTTGCGAACTCCTGGAATAGATCCAAATAACGTTGGGGAACGAAGTCGATGCGGATGCGCGCATTGATCAGCTCAAGAAAAAGTCCTAATTGCAAGGGTTGATCCGTTGCTTGCGCATCGAGGGCCTCCTCGACTCGGCCGCTCTCGATGCGATCCCGAAATTCATGAAGAACGCCGAAAGTTTGCTCCTGCTCCCCTGCCTTAGATATCCCGGTCAACAAGTCGCAGAGCTGGGCGACAAAAATGAGTCTTTTCGAAAGAGGATATCGGCGGTTCTGCAGGATGGAAATGACAAGGTCGCGTGTTTCCCAGGAGTCGCTAGCCGCCCCTGGAGTTTTGGCGTTTATAGCGGAAACGCCATCCCGGGAAGCAGGGGCCATGTCGGTCTCAGACAGCTGAAAGCGAATGGGACGGGGATCCGTAAGTGCAAGCCGAGCCGCTTCAGGGCATGAAAGGTCCAATGATCTTTCTATGGTTCCAAGAAAGTCATGGATATTCCGGGGAAAAGTGGCGCAAGTGTGGCTCAAGTGGTCCTCGCCCAGGTGCTTCTGAATAGAACAGAGCTTCTCAGATAGAAATGGGCAGCGGTCACCATTCAACTTGATACGGGCGTAGTTGGCGGGCGTGGGAAAGCTATTAATGGTGATTAGTTCCTGGAACAACGGCTGAAACACCGGATCGGAGCATTGGCGGTATTTGTCGAAGGTAGTTTTATCTACAACCACGCCCCAGCCTTCACAGCAGGTGTCGGGGCAAGCTGCGCCCAGACATTGGAATGCGCTGAAATAATCAGGTTCTAGTTGTTTGCGGGTCTCCAGACGTTTGGGTAGTCATTGATGATCGGGATAATTCTCCGCTAGGGTTTAGGCGCCAACACGACGTCCTTTATGCCGTAGCTCGCCCCAGCATCCAGCATGGCTGTTACGCCGTCGTCGCCGGAGGGTGCTGCTTATGAAAGTCGGTGCGGCTCTGAAACTCTCGAGCGAAGGCGAGGATTCTGTTTTCTGAGAAGGGCGGTCCGACAATTTGCAGACCGATGGGCAGGCCGTTCACGAATCCGCAGGGGATGGTAAGAGCGGGCAGGCCGCACAAATTTCCCGCTTGAACGAGACCGGCTCCGACGCCCTTTTGGTCTGGGTGCTTGGGCGGGGTCTCATCGAACGGCTGGTCGGCACGATCGGGCAGGCTGAAGCTGGTGGGCGCGACCAGAAGATCTACGTTGCTTGCGAACAGTTCGTGGAAGGCGGCGCGAACTTGCGTGCGCACGCGCATAGCTTTCAAGTAATCGAGCGCGGAGTAGTTCAGAGAAGCTTTCAAGCCGTCGATCTGGGCTTGGTCAGCGAGTTGATTGACGCGAGAGCTGCGAATAAACTGCTCAAAGATGGAGGCGGCTTCTGAATCGATGATGGCGCCGATGACAGGGCCGTAGGGAAAGTCGGGAAGTCTCGTTTCGACCATCTGAGCGCCGATGGATTTGACGGCTGAGAGTGCTGTGGCAAAGGCGGGACGCATAGGCTCGTCGGGCCATCCACTGAAATCGATTTCGGCATAGCCGACCTTGAGCTCCGGGAAAAGACGATAGTACTGCGGATTGTAATGGAAGCTCTTGTGAGCAGAGCCCGGATCGTTGTCGTCAGCGCCGGCGATGCCTTGTAGGACCAGACCACAATCGTCAGCGCAGCGAGCGAGAACCCCGACTTTATCGAGCGTCCAAGACAGTGCCATGGCGCCGTGGCGGCTGACGAGTCCGTAAGTGGGACGAAGCCCGCTGACGCCGCAATAGTTGGCGGGCGTCAAAATAGAGCCGGAGGTTTCCGATCCCAAAGCGTAAGGCACTAACCCCGCAGATACAGCGGCACCGGAGCCGCTTGAAGATCCGCCCGACCAATACCGTTTGTTCCAGGGATTCAAACCGGGACCTTGCAGCGAAGCAGAGGCGGAACTGTATCCGCCGCCTGCGAGTTCGACCATAGAGAGCTTGCCGATGAGGATGGCCTTCTGTCCATTCAGGCGATCGACGACGGCCGCATCGTAATCGAAAATCTGGTCGGCAAAGGGCTTCGCGCCCCAGGTGGTGGGGAAGTTGGCGACGGCGATCAGATCTTTGACGGCGTACGGAATGCCCTGCAGCGGGGTGCGGAAGCGCTCACGCTTGAGCTCGTCGTCGGCATCTTTGGCGGCTTTGTGACCCTGCTTCAGCAAGGACAGCGCGAGGGCATTGTACTCGGGTCCGAGCTTCTCAAGACGTTGGCCAAAGAACTTCGTCAGCTCGACGGACGATATGTCGCGCTTGCGGAGAGCGGAGCTGAGTTCGGAGATGGTGGCGAATGGAAGCGACGCTTCGTCGAGGTGGGTCTTGGGTTTGTTCATGAGCCCTTAGGGACGGAAGGCGAAGGCAGGCTCAACATCCATGGGCACTTCAATTTTGGACAGGCGGGCGCTGGTCTCGCGAATGTCGGCATAGGCTTTTTGAAGCTTTTGCTCCGGGGTGGCGGAGGCCGGTGCGGGAGTGGGCGAACCTTGGGGCGGCGTCTTTGACGTGACTTGTGCAGCGAGCGGCGCGGCCGTGACGAGGGCGGCCGCAGTGGTGATCTTAGCGAGACCAGCAGTCCACTCGCGGCGAGTGATGCGAGTTGCGGGTACGGGGCGAGAGGCCATGCGCACATTATAGGGCGCGGTCTGGACATGCTCAGCATAATTCATCGAATCACGATGGGGAAGGACTACTGATGGTTTATCGCTCTGGTGCTTCGTCCTGATTCTGAACGCAGGGAGGTTCATTGTGAATTGGCGAATCAATTCACAATGTAGGTGATGTATGTATAAGAAACAAAAGGAGCTCTCCCGTACCGTCCATGAATACAAATTGTTCTGTTGTCAGGGACGGTTGAGGTTGTGATAATGCCACTTTAGGAAGCGTTTGACAGTTCCGGCCTGGATTGATCGAGGGGAGTCAACCGGCAAACTTAGTTCCACAGATACCCGACGCGCTAGGTCACGGTATCCCCATGGGTAAAGCTGATACTTAAACAGCATTGTGTAACCGCCTCTGTTCCACACCTCGTGGATGTAGCTCTTGGCTGCGGCTCGGACAATGAAAAGCGGCTTTATGCCTAAGTGGTCGCATATAGCAAGCTTGATGATTAGCTCTTTCCGCGGTATGTACGGCAACGTATTCTTGATTTCGACACCATAGGCAATGCCGTCCCGCTGAAACACTCGGTCCAGGTTGTGATTAGAGTCGGTCCATACCTTACCGTTGTACTGACGTGCCTTCGATAAACTCAACCGCGTAAAATTGAGGATCTCAGCTTCGGCGGCAAAGCGACGAAGGAGGATCCAACCATGAAGAAGGGCCGATTCAGCGAAGAGCAAATC